>Ga0209552_1000213_pt1 | contig 18460 bp, 42 predicted proteins | sample LauGreFaBDMM15SD_2_FD_188214 | JGI IMG/M metagenome (GOLD analysis project Ga0209552, IMG submission 188214) | Freshwater lake microbial communities from Lake Michigan, USA - Fa13.BD.MM15.SD (SPAdes) (version 2) | ecosystem: Environmental > Aquatic > Freshwater > Lake | place: Lake Michigan, USA... | reverse complement strand
CAATTAATCAACTTACTAAAGAACGAAACGAGTTAATGGATTCCATAACTCGTCTTCAGGAACAGAATAAGAGGTTACAAGATGAAATTAACACTAAAACAAGCACTACTACCAGTGCTGATGGGAACTCTAATAGCCCTTCCACTGGATAAGGCTGAGAAAACACTTAATACTGCATATCAAACAGTAAAAGCCACAAACGCTGAACTATTATGTTTAGCTAAGAATATTTACTATGAGGCTCGTGGTGAGCCAATGCATGGTAAAATAGCCGTTGCACAAGTTACGCTTAATCGTGTAACACACCGCACCGAATTTCAATCAAGTATTTGTCAGGTTGTATATGCAAAACATCAATTTTCGTGGACTATGGAACCGCATCGTGAGCCTCGTGGAGAAGCTTGGCTTGAAGCTAAAGCAATTGCTAAAGCCGTGGTGGTAGGTACAGTGTATTTACCAAAGTTCAACGCTTTGTACTTTCACAATTTAACAGTGAAACCACAGTGGAACAAAACTAAAGAATTAGTTGCCAAAATAGGTAATCATATTTTTTACGCATAAGCAAAAGGGCAAACAGGCTAATTATTTTTGGCTTGCTGCCCTTTTTGTTTTCTGTTATAATATAGGCTTAACAGAGAAATTTTATGAAAATCAGACTGCTCAGCGACCTTCACACAGAATTCCGCCTACCATATAAAACTGCTGAATTTGCAGAATATCGTGGTGAAGATGTGCTTGTGTTAGCTGGTGACATTGCCTCAGGAAGCACTAACACAATGGATGTGATTAAGTTTTTCTTAGACCAAGGTTTTCCTAAAGTTGTTTATGTGCCTGGTAACCATGAGTATTATGGAAGCACTATCAAGCACTTTGACGACAAATTGCTAGACTTGTGCGAACAAACACGAAACGCACACTTTTTACGTCCAGGTACAGTTACTATTGATGGAGTAATGTTTACAGGTGCTACATTGTGGACTAACTTTGCTGATAATTTCTTTAGTCAGAGCTATGCCAAGCGTACAATCAACGACTTTCGTCAGATCAGAAACTTTACTACTAGTCATGCTTATGACTTGTACTATAAGCACTTAGAATATCTTAAACAAAGCTATGAAACTCGTGGGAATAAACCAGTTGTCATCGTCACACACTTTTTACCTGCACGTGAGTGCATTGCCCCACGCTGGCGTGATGGTAATTTACTCAACGACTACTTTGCTAACGATTTAGGGTCTTGGATTGCTGATATGGAGAACACCACTTGGTTGTTTGGACATACACACGATTGTACAGACTTTGAAATAGGTAATACTCGTTTAGTGTGTAATCCACATGGTTACTATGGTTCTGGTGAAATAGGTACTAACGGATTTGATCCATTTAAAACAATTACAATATGATCTCAGAATATGTTGCTAAACAAAGAGCACAAGTATTGCTAACTGCAATGCTTGGCTCAAAACTTGTAGACCTTTGGTGGAGTTCTCCAAACAAAGCATTTGATGAAGAAACTCCTCAAACTGTTTGGCTAAAAGATTACGTCAAAGTTTACAACTATTTAATGCATCATGCAGATGGAGGCTGGTAATGAAAAATAAATTGATCTCAGCTAAAGTTATTGCCGACAGCGTATGCCCAAAAGGTGTACGTATGACTACTATGGAAATTGAATATCCTAGATTTATTTTAGCAGAACTCAATACGCATCGTATGTTATCAAAGAATAGTGCCTCAAGCCGTGCTATTCCTGTTAAATCTATGCATGAGTTTATTAGAGACAATCCTGCTACTCCTGTTAGTTGGGGTAAGAACCAGCCAGGTATGAAAGCCAATGAGCAAGTAGGTAGCAGTGTAGCTACAGAAGCTGAACAGTTATGGAATAAGGCTAAAGAAGACGCCTTATACTGGTCGGATGCTTTAGCACATAAATTAGCAATACATAAACAAATTGCTAACAGAATAACAGAACCTTGGATGACTATGAAAACAGTTATCTCTGGAACTGAATGGACAAATTTCTTTCACTTACGCAATCACCCAGACGCACAGCCTGAGATTAAAGCTTTAGCTGAAGCAATGACTGTAGCTTACACAACACACTTACCCGTACCACTTAAACCAGGCGACTGGCATTTACCTTATATTACGATTGCTGAATATGTACCTACTGGTCAACTTCAATATTTTGATGATAATTTTAATCAACTTAGTCTTGAAGACGCTAAGATTATTAGTGCTAGTTGTTGTGCTCAAGTTAGCTATCGTAAAAACGATCCTGGCTTTACCAAAGCATTCAAGATTTGGGAACAACTTATTGAAAATGATCCTGTTCACGCCAGTCCAATTGAGCATCAAGCTACCCCTATGGATATTGACAGTATGTGTAGGTTTGAACCTGATACATGGCAGCCAGGTGTTAGCCATGTCAGTGCTAATTCTGATCTATGGTCAGGCAACTTACGTGGCTGGATTCAGCATCGCAAACTTATTAGAAGCGAGGCAGTATGGTAGAATATGAAACTTTTGAAGATTGGTTTGAAGAACTAGAAGGATTTAGTTTTAGATCAGAACGCTTCTTTCAACACCTAGAGTTAGCCGAGACACAACAGGAGCGCAATGAATTTTGTGAAAAATGGTTACGTGTTGCTTTTGACATGGGTAAAGGTAATATTATGAGTGGATATAGCAGTAAAAAAGAAATGGCTAATAGTCGTTGGGTAATTGATCTTGAACAAGATGGTGAAGACTTAATACTTCCGCTTAACGAAGAAATATTAGAAAAAACTGGTTGGAAAACTGGCGACGAGTTGCTGTGGGAAACTAAAGCAGAAAATGTTTGGACATTAAGGAAAAAACCATGATAGTTATACTCTACACAGAAGACTTTGAACCTATTATTCCAATAGATCTACCCCTATGGTTACTAGATAGACTAGAAAAAGAAGGCGGTGTTCGTGTAGCTGTTAACAGACCAAGTGGTTTCACAGAAGAACAAATCCCTGTGGGTAATTTAGAATGTGAAGCACCAACAGTTCGTATACGTTACGAAAAACTCCGATGGCGAGATGACACACTAAAAACTATTTTAGTTACTCCTGACGAAGAACTTGCGCTAACACTAAACCCAGAATGGTTGCCTGGTCAGCGTGCTCCTCTTCAAACGTATGTAGCAGCTATGCGTAAGCTGCATGAACAATTAATTAAACAAATTAGAAAAAATCAAGATTGACTTCTGTGTTAAATCAAAGTATAATAAATACTTGATTTAAGGGAAAAAATATGTTTTATTGTGTGCTTTGTTCTGATACTGTTAATCCTAATCGCTGGCGTTTAGGCAGGCATACTTGTTTGCCTTGTGGTGAAACTGTTGCCAAACGCTATAAGCACACTATTGTACCTATGCCTAAATCAAATTACATTGTAGTAACAGATAAGTCACTACTTTTAAACCTAAACTCCAGCCACAAAGGTGGAAGATAATATGACAGCTATTGCTAACAATACTAAAGTACTTGTAGATGCAGGTATAGATCGATTATTTAAAGGCACTATTGTTGCAAGTGGTTCACAAGCTACAGTACTCATGTACGCTGTTCTTTTAGACGAACCTGAGTTTTATCCTAATATTGAATTAGGTGTAAAAATTATTGAAGTACCTTATACCAAAGTTAGACTAGATACTGTAGCCCTATTAGGCAAAAATTACTACGTTGACGTTACTACACCAAGATTTTAAATATATGAACAATACCGCTAAAAGAATGGAAGAACTAATGGTTTTAGTTGACAAATCATTGATGTTAACTGATAACGATAATGAAAGATTAATGTTGGCTTGTGCTATGATGCAAAGAACAAATGAAATTTTTGAAGAAATCCTTGGAGAACAAGGTAGAAAATCAATGTATAAGGAGTTGGTATGAATATTGATCGCGAATTTGTTAAATGGTTTTATGAAGCCGAATACCCTGAGCAAGGCAGCAATCGCCGTCAAGTATACTCAACAACCCAAAACTCACAGAACATCAACGTTATTGACTATTGGATGCGTGAAGCTTTTAAGGCAGGTGCTCAAGCAGCTACCAACAGTTATGAAGTCAACGCACTAGAACAATTTGAAGCATTTAACATAAACAGGAACTACCCACTATGAAAGTCGTAATCGGAAAGTATACTACTTGGATTGGTCCATACCAAATTGCTGACCTACTTTGCTGGTGGGTTAAAAAAGTGCCTGATGAATACGGCATGAAAGCAAAGCCTGATTGGGTTCACAATTTTGGCACTTGGCTTGCTTCAAACAAAGATGGCACGGACTCAAAACTTAACACGTTTTGCAACTGGGTTGAAAGCAAACGTCATCGTCAGATATATGTACGTATTGACAAGTGGGATACTTGGGGCATGGATCATACTCTTGCACAAATTATTCTTCCAATGCTGCTTCAGCTTAAAGCAAGCAAGCATGGAGCACCAAACACAGAGGATGTAGACGTTCCAAAACACCTGTGGAGCACTAATGCTGAGCCTAAAGAAAATGAGTATGACACAGATTCAAACCATTTTAAGCGTTGGGATTACATCCTAGACGAAATGATCTTTGCTTTTGAAAGCAAAAAAGATGGTACTTGGCAAGACAAGTACTCTACTGGTGTACCTGACTGGACTTCTGAGCCTTGTGAGTGGCATGAAAATGGTAAGCCTAAAATGTTTAAAATGGGTAACGGACCTAACCATACTTATAAGTGTGATTATGACGGCATGGCAGTAGAACAAAAACGTATTACCAAAGGTTTTAAACTGTTTGGTAAGTATTATGAAAATTTATGGGATTAAACAATGACTATTGAAATAACGCTTATTATTTTAGGGCTGTGCCTTGCGGTGTGTTATGTTGTGCTTGAGTACCAAAAGCTAGCTAAACCTCCATATCAAGAACCTGTTAAGCCTGATATGGCAGAGCAGTGGAAAGCGGCGACTAAAGCAGATACTCTAGACAACATTGACAACTGGAACGCAAAAGTTGGCGATAAGATTTGGTGGAAACAACCAGAAGAAACACTAGAACCAACTGTGTTAAATCCACAAGCAGCTTGGCCCTTTCCACATACTAAACCCTAAGCACGCAACAAACCACAAGGGGACTTAAGCTAAAAATTATTGGCTTGAGTCCCCTTTTGTTTTGTGTTATAATATATTATAACTAAGGATAATTATGAAAATAACTATTGAGGACAGATTACTTGCCGCTTATACTGCTCAAAGGCTACGGCTTAGGGACAGGGAAGACGAAGATTATCGTGCCCGTGTAGAAGTGAAAGCATTTGAAAGAATTATACTTGACCGAGTTCATCGTAACTTACGACTTGGTTTAGACAAAGGCACTAATGTAGATTTGGAGGTATAACATGATTACACTAGCAACAGACAACAAAGTAGAAGTTGCGTTGGATTTAACTGACGCAGAATTTTTAGTGCTATTTAAAATGGCACATGAAAAAGACATGACGTTTAACAATTTTGTTGAACAAGTATTACGAGATTTCTTGGAACAACTAGAATATGATAACATACTCAACGAACTGGATGGGACCAGTGAGCATGGAGTGGTACAGAGCTCGTGGCCTTACCCAGAAGCAGACTAAAACTGCTACTAAAGACACCATGTTTTACAACACAGGTGATATTTATACCACAGAAGATATAACCACAAACTATAGTTGTGGCAGGATAGATATACGTGGTATTCCCAATGAGCCTTATGGTGATGAACTTGGAGTGCCACCAATGCTCTCCACAGACTGGCACGCACTTGGTGATTGGCTATGGGATGTACAAACTATATCAGTATGGACTTTACCAGACTTAGTAACAGCATACGAACAGCACAACCCCAAAATAACTTGGGATACCCATGACCGATAACTGGGCAGAAGAGGCTAGACTTCGAGTACTAGCTGCAGCCTTTAAAGATATTAAAGCTGGCAAAGACGTAAATCTTGTTTTAGAACAAATGTCAAAGTCTTTGACTGCAAAACTTATGCACCCGCTGTTTGTAAAGCTAAAAGGTACTAAGCCAGAATTTGATATGGAATCACACAGAACGAAATATAACCAGGAATTAACTAAATGCGCAATAAACAAACCCAGTGGGTCTTAGTTGAATGTGTTTCAACTTTTCACCACAGATACATGGTAGAAACGCCCAAGGATAAAGACTTGTGGGCATTAGATACTGTTACAATGAACCAAGCCAAAGAGTTCTCTCAACAACACATAGGCGAGCAGATTATAACGCACCGCGTAGTCAGTGAAAAAACTGCACTAGAATTATGCAACCAAGACAATAGCTACGCACAAGCGTGGTCGAATCAAAAAAAGATTGATGCTTTTTTTACTACTTGCAAGGATCAAGATGAACATTAAACAACTAGTAACAGAAGCTACCACAGACACAGGTCGTTTAAGCTTAGAGCACTACACAAACTTAGTATTGCTAGAGGCTTGCAGGCTTATCAAAGAGACTCCTATTACTGCAGCGTTTACTACATTCGATGCAGCAGTTGCAGAAGCACAACGTGCTGACTGCTTCCAACAAGTTTATAACAAAATCATAAAGTCTATTACCGATGCTGCCACCTAAGTACCCACCAATTCCTGCATACGCAGCCTTGAAATCCATGACTCAAGAAGTGCAAGCAGCTGAGATTCCTAAGCCTAACTTACCACCAACGTCAATGCGTCAAGCACAAACCAATTGGTTACTGGATAAACTGCAGGAAGAGTCAGCTGAGATAATTCAGGCGGTTAGCAAAATTCGTAGATTTGGTGAGAACTCCACACATCCTGACCGCACAACAACTAACCACCAAGAGCTCATTCAAGAACTAGAAGATTTCTTGGCAATCCTAGCAGCGCTTGACTACTGCAAGTATCTCGACCTTACTAAGTCGGACAGTAACATTATCTCAAAGACACACAAGCTTTTACTGCCTTGACCCTAAGCCACAGCAACCATAAACATCACAACACATGTCCTCGCTTAAAAATACGCTTGCTTTAATGCTGTCACATATGCTATAATTTAGTATAACTTAAAGAGTTAGAGACTAGGTTGATTTTAAGAATTGATCTAAACTATCACAACCCCGTGACTACGAGCCCAGCCGAGGACAGTTTAGGGAGAGGTGATCAAGTTTAGGGTCAGATCAATAAAATCACTAACCTAGTCATAAGCTTATCGACTACAACTATATTTGAAACAAATCACAAAATGCTTTTTCGAAAACAAGAAATCAACTCATTGGATTTTACTGGAACCGAACACCTTGATGTGGAAGGTTGGGAAACTTGGTGTGAATCGATGCAATTATCCCACCTTCACCAGTGGCTGCTGCCTCAATTAGTAGCGTGGTATGGATCGTGGACTTTAGTTTTAGATGAGAACTCAAATTACGATTGTTTAGCAACTGTTAAATTGAACTGCTCTGACCCTAAGTCTAGGGCATTTTATATGTTGTCACGAGTTAAACGATCGCTCTTAGTATCGCAACAAACTAAAACTCCTGATTATGCAAGCTTAACTCCACTGATCTTAATGGGGCTAAAACGTATGCAAGGTATCAATTACGAAACCTTTCGCAACAGCACAGGACTACAGTACTTGCTAGAACCCAGACTACTAGATGCCTTAGTATTAACCACAGAGGATTTGGAAGTTTGTAACAGTTTAGGGTCAAACAGACTACTAGAAATACAAAAGCAGGGCTTGACTACTAAAACTGGCAAAACAGCAGGTAGCATAAAGCCTGCTAGATCTACTTGGAGTTTAACTGGAATACAGGATACTGAGATTGCACACCTGCCCAAATTAACACAAACTATCTTAACACAATGTTGGCTAGCACATCCTGAGCTACGCACACCTTATATGATACTAGACTTACAAAACTGGGATAGTATGCCCCAACCTCTAGTTACAAACGACATTTTTAAAGCAGTACAAACACAACCTAAACAAGAACTGGCAGAGATCCTGCCTTGGAATCTATGAAATATACCAAAGAAATAACAGACAACTTAATCTCCGAGTATAGAAGCGGAGTTTCAGTAGCGCTAATAGCACACAATCTAAATGTACCAGAACGTTCAGTAATCGCAAAACTAAGCTCTCTGGGCGTGTACACCAAGAAAAGCTATGTCAACAAGCGTGGTGAGACGCCAGTAAAAAAGTCGGAGCACATCGAGCGCATTGCCGAACTACTGCAGGTCAACGAAGAACTTCTAGAATCGCTGGAGAAGGTAAATAAAACCGTACTTAAGCTAATTGAGAACAAATTGTCCCAAACTGCCACAGAATCGGACTTATTAGAGGTTAATTGACCCTAAACTGAGCAAATCAGCCCACACAACACAAAAGCCTACTTAATGTGAGTTAAGTAGGCTTTTTTGCGCTTATTCTAATCAGGTCTAAACGGGCGTCTAATCGGCTGCAGTTGACACGGTTTAGGGTCAGACGCCTAAGAATACACACTTGACAAGGATTACCACTGTGTGGTATAATGGCGCCGAGCACATAAAACAAAACCCCGTCACCATTACGTGTACGGGGTTTTGAAGATCATTGCTGTTGCAACAGTGTGTTCTTTTTACTCTAGCAGGGCTTTTAAGGGAATCACCACGACCTGACCCTAAACTGTAGCCTGTCGCTACATACATCCGCTGGTGATGAGTCCATTGCGATGTTGTTTAGGTAAGTGTTGCACGTTTCGGCTCTGTCACAGGCGATGCCTTATGCTGAGTATCCGTGGCTAACTGGTTGATGCTTTTACGCCTTACGGGGCGACCGTTATTGAGTTTTACGACTTCTACGGTTTAGGGTCGGGAGTGTATTTACGAATCTGCCCAAACGACCATTTTTTCAATTATTTTAACGACCCGCCATGGTTTAGGGTCCGCACCATTATTTAAGCACCCGTAGCTAGGTCTTGTGCATATTAATTAAGTACGGTTGCCACCGTACTTAATCGCCAGAGAGATTCCATACTCTCATTACAGTCACTAAAGTCTGCTCTTGGTTAGAAGATAGCTGTATTTGATTAAGGTATTCTTTTACCTATAGGTTCCTCATATAATGTTACCTACAAACCAGTTTCTAGTTTTTAACTAACTCATAGCGGAGTCGGCATGGGATATAGGCGGAACATGCTGCCTAGTACTACTACTTTCCTAACACCAGCAAGTGGTACACGCTAGGGGTTTCGTCCTGACCCTAAGGTACAGCAGGTAACAATAAGTGTTAATGCTATATAGTCTTGGGTTTCGCTTGAATTACACAAGCTCATCAGAGGATTATCAAAGGGCTGCAACTTAAGACCTTCAGTCGCAATTAAAAACTTATCCAGTTGCAAGCAGAGCTGGTCTTGGTTTACCCATATTCTGTAATTTATAAGTAATTATACATTATTTAGACAACTACTTCAAGTAAGAAATTAGACACTCGTTGCAATCAGACTACCATACATTTAATCAAAATTTGAATTTGTTAGTTTGCGTATGTGTTCATTTGCAGACGGACACCAACTCGCATTGGTATTCATTAAGCCCTTCCCGACTGTCTAATATATATTATACTTGAAAAACAGTTGAAGATCAAGTCAATATTTTTTGACCCTCAACTGTTGCAATCAACGCAGGTTCTGGAGGATTACTTCCAAAACTTCGTGATTAGCCTTTTCGAGGCTATCGAAAGTTTCTGGGGCAACACCAACTCGGTTGGCAATTGCGTCAACAAGCTCGGCTTTCTTGACACGAGTAACACCAGAGGCTTTGCCTTTGGCTTGGTACACGCCTTCGCGTGAAAGTTTTGCAACCACTGAGCGAGTGGTCTTGCCGAACATTGTTGCCAATGATTCAACAGTAGCGCCAGCTTTGTAGTTGGCAACGAGCTGAGCTGTTTGCTCAGGTGTGTAGTTCACAGGTTTTTCAGTCATCATATGTCCTTTCAAATGGTTTCTGTGCTGTTTAAGTATTAATTATACTCTTAAAATGGAACATCGTCAAATTCAAAAAATTCGTCGTGATCGTTGGTATCAACAAAAATTTCCGACAGTTCTGTGCCTGCAAATTCGCGAAAGTAGTCTTCTTGAATTTGCCTATAAAATTCATGGTCTGTCATGTCAGGGTCTTTCTTATCAATATGTATTATTATACAAAATTTGAAAAAATTCAACAAGTCTGTGTTTTTTGACGTGATAACGGCTCTGCTAAAAATCTACTTGACAAGTACTGGCTTGCCGTGGTATAATTGGCGCCGACTAAGCTCAAACCTCAAAGTTTTCCACTTAACATAGTTTTGCACTTGCTTTCGCACTGGCGCACGCATGCACCAACGCAAAAATTCCTCAAGTTTTAGCACTGGCGCTGAATTTTTCAGCGCCAAAAACGTGGTTTTTGGGCAACAGTCGCTTGAAGCGACCAGTTGGAAGCGAAGTGAGTGCTCACTTCGCTGGTGGATAATAAAAAGCCGATTATATATAATCGGCTTATAATCATTATCTGATTATATAGGCTTAGAATTAGCTAATGCCTCGAAAATCACTTTTAAAGCATTTTTATTTGCTTTAGTTAATGATTCAATATCATTTTCGGGTAATCGCAAAATAGCCCCGATTGCATCTGCATGAGTATCTTTTTTAATCACAGATTCTCCCGTTTTGGTTTTATATTCTTTTGCAATATAAACTTTTTCACGAGAAAGTTTAGCAACAATACTCCGCACAGTTTTACCGAGATTATGTGAGATAATCTCAACAGATACTCCGTTTTGATAATCGGAGATAATCTGAGCTGTTTGCTCAGGGGTGTAGTTAATCGTTTTCATTATATACCTTTCAAAATGAATTAAACAAACCAAGAATATTAGCTAAAAAGAAAGTACCATTAAGAACTATTAACGATTTATCTTTTCGATAATATCCAACTAATAACCAAGATAATGAACCTATAATAAAGAAACAATATCCCAAGAAAAACAATTTACTGGCAACAATAAATGCACCAATAATAGAAGATATAGTCCCAATCCAAGAAACTATATTCAATAACTTAATCATATTAAAAATCATGGCTTAACTTTCATAGAATGATAAACATCAGGAGATAATCCATATTGTAACATTAACATTTTCCAGTTATTACCATGACCACATTTTGCTTCTGATAATCCAAACAAATTATAATCTGCTTGGTGGATTATCTCGTGAGGCAAGATAATATTGGTCATTGTTTTTGCATACTCGGGAGAATATGTAAAAAACAAATAACCTAATTCAACTAGATTATCTTCCTGATGGCATCTACCAGCAGTCCGATATAATCTAGCATTAACTTTGATAATCGGAGGATTATGTTTAGTTAATCGGGGATAAATCTCGCACAGATTATCCCAGATAATCCGAGTCTGATTATTTAATAATGCTGTAAGCTGTTTTCTGTCCATAGCCAAATTTTACACGATTTTTAGAGCAAAAACATAGGGGTTTACCCTTGTGGTTTTTTTACAACGGTTGCTTCAAGCGACTGTTGCTTTTTTGCAACATACTTTGGTTCTCAATTTGATTTGAGAACCAAAGTATTCATTTTGATTTTATTTTATAATAAATAATAATCGACAAAAATAATACATTAGCCGAGTAATTAAATAATAAAGGTAAATCCATTTTAGGAAATACATATATTATTGTGAATATCTCGCCAATAAACCACATTGAAATAAATCCCCAAGTTAATCCCTCGGAGGATTTTGTTTTATATGATTCTATTGCTTGTGGTAATCCACAAAATGCCAAAAGAATAGAACCAATCCAACCAATATTATCTAACATATTATGCCTTAAAATTATCTCTTACTTGAAACTTATTCCAGTCATAAGGAATAATATTATCTTGCCAATTACGCTTTTTGATTATGTGCGTGAGAATAGGTAATTCAAAATCTCGTGCATCTTCTAATGCGGTATGCGGTTCAATAATAAAATTATTATTGATATAACCACAAACCATTTCCGCATTAGTTTTAAATGTCATATTACCATGTTTAGTAACATTATTAAAACCGTGATTATCTAAACAGAATTGTTTATATTTTTTGGTTTTGCAGATATTACCGACCGAGGCTTGCCATAAACAAAATTTACTATTAAATCCTGATAAATCAATGCCAGTATTAGCGCATTTATTAATATCAAAAGGCAGATTATATGCGGTAAGTGAGGGATTATATTTACCGATTGCCTGATTAATCCATTTATTAATGGCATTAACTGATGCAATCATTCTGACGCCATTTTCTAACATGGCAATATAACCCATTTTGCGTTTAGTTAATCCCTCATAACCCCATATATCGTTTTTGGTTTTATCATGGAATAATTCCATAGTATTATAATGCCCATTAACTAAAACAGCGCATTGATTATAGATAATACCCTCACGATCACAGATAATCATGGCAAAATCTGCCACAGTATCGCCCATAGTAGTTTCTGTGTCCAGAATACAAAAGTATTGCTTTTTAGCCATTGTGTGCCTTAGTTAGTAGAATCCCGATTTTACACGCTTGCACAAAAAATAACATAGGTGTAAACACCTATTGACAAACTGGGCGAGGGTGTGGTAAAATTGGCGCCTGTGGTTTTTTCGCAACAGTCGCTTAAAGCGACCAGTTAAAACTGAAAACAAAAGTATTCAGTTTTTGTTGGAAACAAAAGTATTCATTTGTCCATAATGAATCTTTTATATTCTTGCATATTATTATGATAATCCCAAGTACCCAGCATTAATAATGGCAAGATAATAGTTACTAAAATTTTATCGGGTCTGGAATATATAAAATGCCAGATTATCTGTGAGAATGTTTTAATCATTTATCTAACCAATTTAAAAGTACAATTTTAATTGCAACAAAAACAACAAAACCAATGCAAAAATATAAAACCTGAATATCAGTCATTAATGTATCCTCTTAGTTAATATGTCTAAAATCTGTGATAATGGCAAATGCATTATATCTGAGATTTCATAGAGATTTAAACCTTCGGCTATAAAATCTCTAATTAATGTCTCAGCATATTCAACATTAATGCCCTTGTTTACTTGGTACATATACACCCCTTATATTAAATCTGTCACAAACCGCTTTTAGATAATTAGTATTATCTTCGTAAAATGTAAATTCAGCATCTTTAAATGGTTTTAGATTAAAGAATTTAGCTAAACCATTAATTTTTAAAGTACCGCCAGAGATATTAGAATTCTCAGGTCTTGAAATAATATAATCAGGGTCGCCCAATATCTGATTAATAAATGTATAATCAGGGGAATTAAGAATACGGGAAGTAGCAATAATGACATAACACGATTCATCTTTTAAATCCTTTTTATAATTTTCTGCTAATGGTAAAAGATTATCGTCTATTGCACGATATTCATTTTCTCGCCAATAATTTAAATCTATTCTTTCGCCTGATTCATCTACAATTGTGCGGTATCTGTGCAAACTGCAAACAATAGTTCCATCCATGTCATAAATTGAAACCTTTTTAATTTTAGCCATTGTGTAATCCTTTTCTGTATTCTGTGATTATACACAAAAAACCGATAAAAAACCATGTGTGTGAAAATACAACATAGGTGTAAACACCTATTGACAGCCAAAACAGACTATGCTAAAATTTGGCGCCTGTTGCTTTTACGCAACAGTCGCTTGAAGCGACCAGTTAATAGCGAAGTGAGTGCTCACTTCGCAGCGGGCGCAAAAACGAATACCTGGGTATTCAGTATTTCCTGAAAACCTAGGTATTCAAAAACAAGGGGCTTTGCCCCTTTGCTTACAAGGTCTTTTCAGCCTTGATAAAATCAGCAATTTTCATCAAAGCCGCTTTATTGGCTTTAGTGAGTGATTCTGTATCGGATTCAGCCAAACCCAAGGCTTCGCCAATAAAATCAGCGTGAACATCCTTTTTAATAGGTGTTTCGCCAGATTTCGTTTTGTATGCTTTAGCAACATAAACCTTTTCACGGCTCAATTTTGCAACAACAGAACGAACAGTTTTGCCAAGTGAATCTGCAATAGATTCAACAGTCATACCCTCTTGGTATTGGGCAATCATTTTCTCAGTCTGATCCTGAGTGTAGTTCACGGCTTTGGTAGTCATGTTCTTTTCTCCTTTAAAAACAAATTATAACATCATGGCTTCATTAGCGCAAGCCATACCCACAATGGCAAAAAGGTTATTGCAACGAATAAAATAGCACATAAAATATCATTAACTAATTTGTTTGCAAATTTATTCATTTTCATTTCCCCTTTCACCATGTGTTTATTATAGCAGAAAAAACCTAAAAAGTTCAAGTGTGTAAAAATACAACATAGGTGTAAACACCTATTGACGATAGTTTCCTACTCTGCTAAAATTTGGCGCGCCGCGCGTAGTACTTTGGTTTGCAGAAAATCCTGCAAACAAAAGTATTCATAAAAAACCGTTTTTGAATACTAGCGGTCGCTTTAAGCGACCAGTTGCAGAAACACCCCCCCGAAAAGAATTCGAACTTGCACACTGGCGCACGGATTCCGTGCGCCCAAATTGCCGAAGTGAGTGCTCACTTCGCTGAGTAACCCTGCTGGCATCAGGGTCTTTTCTTGATTAAGGGTAAACCCTTAATCAATATCAATTCGCATTATCTTATTATCTTTCATAATAAAATACATATTAATAGCTGAACTGTAAGGGCTAAAAGAAACCCATATACAGTTATTACCTTTTGATATTGTATATAATGTTTGAGAGTATTTTCTTTTCATATACTCTTTAACAACTTGATAATCGAGCATATATTCTTTAGCAGAAGTATATTCCATTTTATTCTCCAGAATAATATTGTGATAATGCTGAACGATATTCTGTCATATTATTAAAACGAATATCATGCTTAATGCAAAACAGTTTAAATCTATAAACTTGTGCAGTAGTATAATGCGAGGGTAATGTATTATGTTTCATTATATAATCCTATTATATAATAAGGGGTTTCCCCCTTATTATATTATATTATCCATTCATTCCGATTGTGTGGCATAATGCCCGAAACTGAGATAATGGCATATCTGAACGCATCCGATTAATACCATCACAAGCCAAGATAATATTACCTACATTATAACCTTGTGCATTATCTATTCTATCCATAGTGCATAATGTAAAGCAGGGAATACCATCGATTAATCCACGTTCAATGGTCATTATCTCACCAGTATGAAAACATAATGCGTTTTGACCATAATATAATCCGCAAAGATAATCAATAGTTACATTATCATCTGAAACCCGATTATTCATTTTATCCCTTGAACGTGCCATTTTCAGGGATTTTGCAAAGAAGTGCTGAAGGGGTGAACGTGTGCTTTTAGCCATTTTGAAAACCTTTGTATTCAATTGTGAGGGCTTGCCATCTGCTTCCCTCTGACTGTATTTTAAACCTATTTTTAAGTAGGTCAACCCCTTTATGCAAAATTTGCATAACTATTTTTCGTACTATAATTTAAATTGAATACTCGGGTATTCAAAACATACTACTAGGGGTATGGGGGCGGTTAAAGGACTAGTATACCCCCTAGGGTATAGGGGCCCCCCGACACGGCCTATTTAAGGAAAATTTGCAAACACCCTAAGGTGCCAAAATTCACACTTGCTAAAAGATCCCTAAACTGTTATAATCATCATAAAAGGACAATTCTATGACAACACATCTACCTGCCGAAACCGTACGTATTAGCCCGGAAGCACTGGAAGTAGCAAACGCTTACCTCCAGCTTAACGACGCCCGTCAAGTTGCCCAAGAATTAGATCTAGACCCTGAAGTGGTAACTAACTTATTAGCCAAACGTGAAGTAAAATCATATATTGATTCAGTATTCTTTGATTCAGGATACAACAACAGATTTTTGATGCGCCGTGCAATGGATGCACTAATCAAGCAGAAGTTTTCGGAGCTGGAGGAATCACAAACTGGTAGCACAAAAGATATTGCTGAACTCTTACAAATGTCCCATAAAATGTCAATGGACCTAATGGATCGTGAAATACAGCTAGCCAAAGCGCAACAAGCTGTTGGCCCACAAAAACAAGTCAATGTTCAAATAAATGACGCACTAGATGGATCAAAGTATTCACAGCTAGTACAGCGTTTAATCACCGGAGAAGGTGTATGAGTTATTCACAACAAGTACTAGACCATTATGAAAATCCCAGGAATGTCGGATCTTTTGATAAGAGTGATACTAGTATTGGTACTGGTATGGTTGGGGCACCTGCTTGCGGGGATGTAATGCGTTTACAAATAAAGGTTGACAATGATACAGGTATTATTACAGATGCAAAATTTAAAACGTATGGCTGCGGATCGGCTATTGCAAGTTCGAGCCTTGTTACGGAGTGGGTCAAAGGAAAAACACTTGCCCAAGCCGGAACAATCACCAACTCGGACATTGCCACCGAACTAGCGCTACCACCAGTTAAAATCCATTGTTCAATCCTAGCAGAAGATGCTATAAAGGCGGCTATTCATGATTACAATTACAGATGCTGCAAAGTCTAAGATTTTAGACATATTAGCAGAAGAAAACAATCCATTACTTTACCTTAGAACATTTGTTCAAGGCGGTGGATGCTCGGGCTTTAATTACGGGTTTACACTAGATGAAGTTGTTAATGCAGACGACTTCGAAGTACCACTAGATAATTCAAAACTATTAGTAGATGCTATGAGCATGCAGTACTTAACTGGATGCACTATAGACTACAAAGGTTCTTTTATGTCAAAAGAATTTATTATAACAAATCCAAATGCTAAACACACTTGCGGGTGTGGAAGTAGCTTTAATGTATAATGAAGTATTTCTTATTTTTAACTTTACTCATCTCAAGTCTAGCAGCAGCACAGTCCATAGTTATACAAAAGCCCGTAACTTGTACAGAAACTAAAATGTTACTGCAAGGATTAACAAGTAGTGATTACAAAGAAGCTCCTTTGTGGCTAGGTATAGAGCCAGGTGCTGAAGTACCAAAGTACAGCGTGTTTGTTAATCCACAAACCAAAACCTGGACAATAATCCAGTTTAATGATAAAATAGCTTGCGTACTAGGTACAGGTACAGAAAGCACTCAAATATTTAACGGACCCAAAATATAAAATGCTAGAAACAATATGTGAAGTAATGACAGATGCTTATAAACGTAATTGGATTACATCGCGTGATGGTAATGCCTCAATACGTCACCAAGATCGAGATCATTTTTATGTTACGCCTACAGGTGTTCGTAAACAAACCCTGCAACCAGATCAGTTTAAAAAGATGGGTATTAGATCCACGGGTTATGGTTTATACGCAACTCCCTTACTGTATACAGACATTAGTCAAAACTTAAAGCCTAGTGGCGAATTGCCTATGCACTTTGGACTTCAGCAGAAGATTAATACTGAGGTCAGAGTAATTTTACACTTTCACCCAACTTATACTGTAGCCGCAATGTATGCAGGTATTCAATTACCTGAGTTACTAAACGAATTCCCAGAACTTAGCAGGTATACCAGCGTAGCGCCTAATGTGCCCATGTTACCGCCTATATCGCAAGAACTAGCAGATTCGTGCATTGATGCACTAGGTTACAATAAAGATAGCGGCGATATTACCTACAACATAGTAGGAATGGACAGACATGGTGTAATCGCCGTAGACACTAGCCCTTGGCGTGCTTACGAACATATAGAACGATTAGAGCACATTTGCAAGATTGTACTTGCATCAGGAAAGTATTAATGTTAGATTGTTTAATTTTAGGCGACTCAATTGCCGTAGGTACTCATCTGCAAAGACCAGAGTGCGTAGCCTATGCTAAAGGCGGCTGGAATACCTGGCAATGGAATCGTGACTATTTAAAGAATAACTTGTCAGCTAAAACTGTAATTATCAGTTTAGGCAGTAATGACCATAGCGGGGTTAAAACTAAAGCTGAACTGCAACGCATACGTGAGAAGGTTGGTGTTGCAAAAGTGTTTTGGATTTTACCAGCCGTCAAACCACATATACAATCACACATCCGCGAAATTGCCGAACAGTATAATGATACTGTACTACCATTTACCCCAAGCAGCGACAAAATACACCCCACTACCAGTGGCTATCGTGAACTAGCAAAGGCTACAAAATAATGCTTACAGTCTCACGACCAAATATCAATGTAGATGCTATTACAGAAATAGATCCTCAACAGAGGTTTATTAAGCTACCCATAACAAACTACCTAAAGCTCTTAGATGTATACGATACAATCAACCGTCCACAGGTTGCACTTATAAACGCAGTCAACGATCCCAAGTACAGGTTTATTTGTGCTGC
>Ga0209552_1000212_pt1 | contig 18483 bp, 33 predicted proteins | sample LauGreFaBDMM15SD_2_FD_188214 | JGI IMG/M metagenome (GOLD analysis project Ga0209552, IMG submission 188214) | Freshwater lake microbial communities from Lake Michigan, USA - Fa13.BD.MM15.SD (SPAdes) (version 2) | ecosystem: Environmental > Aquatic > Freshwater > Lake | place: Lake Michigan, USA... | reverse complement strand
TTGCGTTTACGGTTATGATTGCGATTGCGATTGCGTTTGCGATTGCGTGCTCGTCGCTGTGGCTGTGAGCCTGTGTGTGAGTTGCTGGGCTGTACACCCTCTGGGGTGGTGACCACTGCCACGCCTGGGGGCGGAGCGGTCTGCTCTTCTGAATTCATTGTCTACTGTACTTATGTGTGCTCACAGTTAAATACACACATTATGACAGGTAGATTGATTGTGGTGGGAGACAGCTTTTGCCAATTGCCAGGACCTCAAGACCCTTTTCGCAATTGGTGTCAGCAGGCAGCGGTGCTGCAGGGCAGGGAATTGTTGGTGGTGGCAGGAGCTGGAGTCAGTCAGGATTGGCAGTGGGATCAGCTGCAGATCATTTTTGAACACATCACTCCCGAAGATCGCATGTTGGTGATTCCCACCCACTGTGAACGCCAATGGTTTGTGGCAGATCAGCCCGCATTCACTCATGTGAACTGTGCCAACCTACCTGAACAATTGGGTGAATCTGTGGCCACTGCCATACAACACTACTGTGTGCATCTGCAGAGACCCGAATTGGATCTACAGCATCAAGCACATCGCTTGGGGTGGTTGCATGCCCAAGTGGATCGTGTGGGAGCTCACCCTGTGTGGATACTGCCCGCATTCAGTCTGCACTGGATAATCCGAGGCATCAGCACCAGCACCCAGGACTATTGGCAACATTTCCGACTGAAAGGCCTGCACAATCTCATACTGAGCGATCACAATCTCTATGACCACATACAGGAGCGTGAGATGCAGCCAGGTGAGACCACCAACACAGTGTTTCAAGGAGTGGATGTGAGATACAATCATCTGTTGAAACACAATCATGAAATTCTAGCTCAGTGTGTACACAGAGCTCTACAGTCAGGTGATGCGGTGGATCTGCAGGATCCCCGCTGGATGACTCACAAGTTGCATGCCCGCATCTGGCAGGACACACAGTTCTGTCAAACACAAATGGACACCCATCAATTTCAACGCCGCGAAGAGATACTGCAGAGACACAGCGGCACCCTCATAGACAAAGCCTGGTATCGCAACTGGCTGCGATGAAGCCCCTGCACCGCATACCCACACATTATGCAGCCCAATGGGATCCAGACGACAGAGATCTCTCCACCAGTGAATGGGGTTTCATTCTGCTGTTGTTGCTGGGAGTGTGGGGCATCTATTGGACCGTCATTCACTGGGTGGATTATTTTGTGGGCGACTGGTTGGTGTGGTATGTGGAACTGCTGAGCCCCCTGATGGCAGTGCCTTTCATATGGCTGTACACACGCTATGGTCACAATCCCCTGCACTGGTGGCCCATGGTGTGGGGACATCCGGTGCAACTGGATCAGAACAATGCGGATCTGGTGCTGATGGATTCAGCAGAGATAGTGGACAGCATGGGTGGACCCATGAGAGTGTGGTGTGATGTGCGAGATCACGGAGTGGTGTATCTCAAGTTTAGACGCAGACGTGATGCTGTGTGGTTCAGCTTGTTTCCTATATTTGGTTCACAGAGACAGAAGAAGAAAAAACGCTGATCTATATCACAGTGACCATGTGATGCAGATTGGGGCGGGCATCGCGATTCCAATGTGGTGCACCTGGTGGAGTATTGGGCACACTGAACCCCACAGTATGACCATCCACATTCAGCACAGGTTGATCCAAATTGTCGCTCACTGGTTGAGGATAACCCATGCCCAACACCACCACTGCATGATAACCAGACATGTTCACACGCTCAGCCACTGTGCGTGAATCATGACACACTCCATAACCGGTGTTGAGTCCCAGTTCTTCAGCAGCCAACATGGCTGCAGTGGCACTGATGTAGATGTCGCTGCGTTGTTGATCAGCATCTGGCACAGTCACATGGTATTGAATCTTTTGATCCTTGATCTGAGTGTGCACCTGCACACGCCCACCATCTTTCAGCTCGCTCAACCAAACCAACAGCACTGGTGCACGATACTGTCCGTTGTAGTCACGCTGTTCTGCACTCACATGATCCTTGGGCACTTTGTATGCAGGATAACCGTCCCAACTCCAAGTGTGTTCATAGAACAACCAATCTTTGATGGCCTTGCCCTCCACGCTGTCGGTCAGTGCCACAATTTTATGACTGTGATGTGCCATTTTGCTGGGAGCCAGATAAGCACACTGTAACACATAATCCAACTGAGCATCAGTGACAGGTTTGTCCTGCCACAGTTTGGTGGTGTAGCGTTGTTGCAAGAGAGTTAGTATGTTATTCATCTATCTGTTGGCCACCACATTGCCACTGATGGATATGCGATAGTCTTGGCTGGTGTAAAATGGATACACACAATGCGTCATGCGGGCAGGAAATATCAACATCTGTCCTTCCCATGTGCGATCAGCTGGAAACACAGTGGTGGCCAAATCACCTATGGTGGTGTTGTAGATCAATTCAAAACAGCCTGCATTGTTTTTGTTGCTAAGACGGCCAGGAGATGCAGACTGTTCCTCATCTATGAGATAGGGCACCTGCACCCAAATCACAAAACTCAACAGTCCAGTGTGTGAATGATTGGGATTGAACTCTGTGGCTTTTTGAAAATTGCACCACACATTGTCCAGCCGCAACTGAGCACCGCCGCTGGTGTTGGCCTGACCGTCACCATGATTGTCCTGCACACGCACAGGGTGACGCTGTTGAAACATGTCAGTGGCAGCCATGATGAATGGATCCAATTGATATCTACTCTGCACAATTTTGTATTCTCGTTCCATGTTGCCAGCCAAATTGTGATTCACTGCCACAGCACTGCTGAAATCTGTCTGTATTTGATCCACTTCGGTCTTGATAGCTGCCATCACCATTTGAGGTACTTTGATGTGCAATACTCCCACATTGGTCAGTTCCACTGATCGGTATTCTATGTTCATTGCATTCATATGTGATACTTATAGTGATAAAATAGCTCAACCCACGCAAACAGGACCATGCATGACCATGGGCCCACAGCATAAATATTGGCATGAGATTCAAAGAATTCAAAATAAAAGAAGCAAAAGTTATAAAAGAAGTAGAACCACAAACCATTAAGTCTTTGGCAAAACAAGTAGGTCAGTTGCCAGCAAACGTCAGTGATGAAATCATACAAAAAATTGCATCAGCTATTGAACTTGCAAGAACTCCTGACAAACAAAAAACTGAACCAGCATCAACATCACAGCCACCTAAAGCTGATACCAACGACCCTTATAAATCTGTATCCACACCATTAAAACAAGTGGACGACACAGACATGCAAAAAAATTACAAAACTGTTGCTAGAGAGATGCTAGGCAATGGTCTAACAGGGCAAGAGATAACACAAATAATAAAATCCATTAATACCGGAACTTTAATCAATGTGGATAACTTAAAAAAACTTAAAAGTAATCTGTCTGAAATTATAAGTTTGTATAATTTTTCCGAAAAATCAAAATTTTTTTATAAAAGTTTGTTAGAACGTACAATTCAAGGCGTAGGCCCTGGAGAATTACTTTTTTCTGTTTTAAGCAAAAGAATTACAAAAGGAGATAAAGGCGATCTTAAATTAGACAATAATATAAAAATTGAACTGAAAGGCAACAAATATTATGGTAGAGCCCGAGACAGAGATGTGTATGCATTTCGAGGTCAGAATTATAGAGAATTATCAAACAATTATTTAGAAAAAATAATAATGCCATACTTCAAAAAAACAAATGCATCTACTAAAAAACAATCTATCAAACAAATAGGCCTAGGAGACATCATAGAAATTTTTAATTCATCAGATCAAAAATCTAAACCTCAACAAGAAGTTGCTTTAAAAGCAATACTTGAATCTTTGTTTCCCAGCAGCAAATATAACCAACAAGTAATAGCAGCAATAAAATCCGGAAATCAAAAGACAGCACAATTAAATTATGGCCTTGCTAATCTTGAAATCTATTATCAAGCAAAAAAAGGCACAATGGCCATGTTGTTTATAAATTCAAACAGCAAACCACCAATAACCTGTTATGTAGATTCATTTAATGACATTTTAACAGGCGTTCAAAACAATGTATTAATCATTGATACAAAAACATGTTATCCGATTACTACTCCTGGCTATGAAGATGAAGCATACCCACAATTTACGATTTCAGCATTAACATAATCATAAGATTTGTAACTGCACTTCTACAGCCTCGGCACCACGATGATACCAACTTATGATGTTGCGATCAATCTGTTTGGCAGTGCCACACCATTGAGTAATGATGCTCCAGTCAGCAGTGGTGATCCTTACCCAATATCTATCTCCCTGAGATCTCTGAGGCACTGTGAGATCCGTGCAGTACAGTTTGGGTGGTTTATTGATGGGCCATTGCATATTTTTTTTGGTGGAGGCGATCAGGATCGAACTGACTACCTCTTGACTGCCAGCCAAGCGCTCTACCAAGTGAGCTACGCCCCCGTGTGTATATTATATGACCGTTTAATGTCAAAGTCAACACCCAAAACCACATCAAGAATCAATTGTGTTGTTATAATGTGAGGCAAAATTCCAATAATTATTACAGCGTCTCACAATCAAGTGTGATGCTAATTTGGAAAGGAGATCCTTATGGAAATCTTGAACAAAGTAAAAGCATGGGCGTCTGCACTGGCAGATCTAGGTGTGACCCTACTAGCCCTTGGGATAGTGCTGGAAGTGTTGTTTAAAGGACAGAGCATACCGTTCTTGTCACAAACCAACATCATCGGCAACATCACCCAAATCGTGAAGACCTTCTCCACTGAAGGATTGGTTGGCCTAGTGGCCATATTCATCCTCTACAGTATCTACAAAAAGAAGTAGTCACGAGGAAGAACTGGGGGCGATGTAACGTGCATCGCCCTTTACTGATAAATATAACATTAAATGAATAGGTAAATCTTTATGGAAATTTTATTAGCTGCAATAGCAGTTTCATTGTGGATAATCCTACTATACGTGAACCGTGATTTGTAAAAGTCAATTAATATTCACATGATCCTACAGCCTCAATACAGATTCTTCAATGAGAGATTGGTGCTGTTGAAATTGTCAGACATCCATGACCGTCATCCTGTGAACACCACCCACATGGACAAGGTTAGAAAAAGCATGCACAAAGTGGGACTGCTGTTGCCCATGGTCATAGACCATAAAAAACACCTAGTGTGCGGCAGTCATAGATTCAAAGTCATACGTGAAATGCGTCAACACAATCAAAGTCTATTCTATGTGGCACGCACCCCAGAAGAAAGCAAGTTTTTTGATGCACTTTGCAAAGCAGTGTATCAGCATCACAAGTTGGGCACTGTGGATGCCACATTACAATTCATGTTTGAGGGAGACAATTTAAAGATTACTCAAGCAGTACAGCATCTATTCACAGCACCACGCACCAAATAATCAAACACCAGGCTTGTCACTGAAATACTTGGACATCTTGTCTTTGACCTGTTTGAATTCTTCTGCATCTGGCATGGGATCTTTCTTCTTAGTGATGTTAGGCCACTGTGCTGACATCTGCATGTTGATCAACACCATGTTCTCTGTGTTGGGATTGGTGTCTGGTTCTATGGCATTGATGGGACATTCTGCCACACACACTCCGCAGTCTATGCATTCATCAGGATTGATTACCAACATGTTTTCACCTTCGTAGAAACAATCCACTGGGCATACCTCCACACAGTCTGTGAGTTTGCATTTAATACAATTTTCGTTCACTAGGTAAGTCATGTCTATCCCACACTGCCTTCCAAACTGATGCTGACCAGTTTCTGTGCCTCCACAGCAAACTCCATGGGCAGTTGTTGCAGCACTTCCTTGCAGAAACCATTCACTATCAAAGCCACTGCCTGTTCCTGGTCCAAGCCTCTCTGTTTGCAATAGAACAATTGCTCCTCACTGATCTTGGAAGTGGTGGCTTCATGTTCGGTTGTTGAGGTTGAATTTTTGTTGTCGATGTATGGCACGGTGTGTGCGCCACACTTGCTGCCTATCAACAGTGAATCGCACTGTGTGTAATTTTTTGAATTGGTGGCCTTCTTGGATATGCTGACCAATCCTCTGTAGGTGTTGTCTGCGTGTCCTGCAGATATACCTTTGGAAATAATCCTGCTCTTGGTGTTCTTGCCCAGATGAATCATCTTGGTGCCAGTGTCTGCCTTTTGATAGTTGTTGGTGATAGCTATAGAATAGAATTCACCAGATGAATTATTTCCCTGTAATATGCAACTAGGATATTTCCAAGTGATAGCTGAACCAGTCTCTACCTGTGTCCATGAAATTTTTGAATTCACACCCTTGCACAGTCCCCGCTTGGTCACAAAGTTGTAGATGCCACCCCGACCTTCCTTGTCACCAGGATACCAGTTCTGCACTGTGGAATATTTGATCTCTGCATCATCCAGTGCAATCAATTCCACGTTGGCCGCATGCAGTTGATTCTCATCTCTCATGGGTGCTGTGCAACCTTCTAGGTAGCTGACATAGCTGCCTCGATCTGCTATGATCAGAGTTCTCTCAAACTGTCCTGTGTTGGATGCATTGATTCTAAAATAAGTGGACAGCTCCATGGGACATCTCACTCCCGGCGGAATGTATACGAAAGAACCGTCGGTGAACACAGCAGAATTCAAAGTGGCAAAATAATGATCAGTCAAAGGGATCACTGAACCTAAATATTTTTTGACCAGCGCTGGATGAGTCTGCACAGCTTCTGATATGGAACAGAATATTATGCCTTGTTTGGTTAATTCATCCTTGAAGGTGGTGGCCACACTCACACTGTCAAACACAGCATCCACTGCCACGCCAGCCAGTCTTTTCTGTTCTGTCAATGGTATGCCCAACTTCTCATAGGTCTTCCTGATCTCAGGATCAATGTCCTCCAGTGTTTTTGGTCCTTCCTTGAAGCTCTTGGGTGCTGAATAGTAATACAGTGCCTGATAGTCTATCTTGGGATATTGAGGCTTCTGCCAGTTGGGTTCAGTCATCAATTGCAATCGATCATAGGCCTTCAGTCGCCAATCCAACAACCACTGGGGTTCTTTCTTTTGTTTAGATATAAATTCTATCACTGCTTTGCTGAGACCTTTGGGTGCTGTGATAGATTCAATATCTGTGTGGAATCCATAAGCATACTCCTGATCTATTTGGTCTTGTATCAATGAGTTGGACATGAGTATATTTAACTGCTATTATAACAGATTTGATTGGGTCAATCAACCTTAAAATTTACAGCCCAATTGACCACCGGGTCTGATCTGTTCTCGCAGTTCTTGCAAATTGGGCAAATCATTCTTGTTGGTTTGTATCTCCCCTTTGACCACAGGTTTTTCACTTTTTTCCATAGTGGGATTGATTGTGCAGTCTTGCACACAGGAGTTCAGCAATAAGAAAATGAATAGATATCTCATACAAAATGGACCGCACACCATACCATGACATAGTATATCACAAAGTGTATGATCTGGTCTAAAGTTTGTAAGAACCAATAGCCTCGGGCATGGGTGAGTTCAGTCCACCCCAAGTGTCTAGCCAGTCGTGTCTTGGCACAGTCTATGTGCCAATGTGTTACGTAGTCCACCACAAACATCACTGCAGCCAACCACCACCAACCCCAACACAACAAAAACACCACAGCCGTGAGCACAGCATGATGCACAGCATGCTGGTGAGCTTTTGGATCCAAGTAGATCCATTTGCAACTGGGTTTGATATAGAGTGCCTGCAGATATAGATCCGCTATGAAGTGTTTGATGCTTAACAGTAAAAATACAAAAGTGAACATATGTGCAGTTAATTATACCTATTCTAAATTTTTTTGTGTTTACTTGATTCTATAATCTAATTGGTTGGCGTCCACAGTGACACTTTGAAAATACATGGTTTCACACAGCAACATATCCACAATCCATTTGGACACATGAACAGGATCCATCTTGTTGCCTATGAATGGTTCGCTGAGTGTGGTATCTGTACAGCCCAATATCACATTCAAAATGTGTGGTCCATATTGCCAGATTCTATCTGTGATCATCTGATTCTGTGTTCTTTTGATCTCGCTATAATTTTTTAATATTACACTGTCGGCTGTCTCATTGAAGCAGGCCTTGGAGCTGATGTTCAATATTCTTTTATTCTTGTGACCATGCCAGCACTCAATCATTTTTTTCAGCAACACAGTCTGGCCGTCTTGGACACTGTCAAAATTGTGGTGGTCTTCTCCCCAAGCATTGTTCACAAATATGTCTGCTGCTTCAGCTGCCTCTATGATTTTTTCACGATGTTCTGCCACATTGATATCAAAACCAGTGCTGTGACTGAAACCCTGCACTGTGTGTCCCATGGATTCAAAATGTTTGAGTAGACTTTGGCCCAGTCCTTTGGTATGACCTGTGATCACAATGTGCATGTGCTAGAACCTTGTAAAATATACCTTTGTTTCATACATAGACGTCTTATTACGGGCAATTATATGTGTGTAGTTATCTGATTTAACCACCACCAAAACTATTTGAAATCGGGGCCGGATATCCATGCCACCACCGAATGTCTGATGCCCAATTCCAAAGGTTCCACTCCATGCATGATGTGACTGGGGAATACCAAAACCTTGCCGGCCTGTGTGGTGATGTATTGGCGATGATGTAGATCCTGTTGAAAATAAAATTTACCGCCTTCATAGTCATCATTCAGCATCAGTATCACTGTGAGTTTGCGCACCAAATTGTCTGCCAGTCTAGCAGTGTCCACATGGGCATCATAGCGGTCACCACCCTCCACATATTTCAACAGTTCCAACTGAGTGGGTCCACCCAATTGGTACTGCCAACACTGTTGATTGGCATGATGTGCCAATGCATGCATCTGCAGACTGATGGGATGGAATTCACTCATGGGTTTGGCATGCACTTGACGTATGTTGTGAGCCAGTTCTTTTTTGTCACCTATGGTGCCTTCACGTGAGGGCCATGTGACACTGTCCTGCATCAATTGCTGCATGTGATCCTGTGGGATCTGTTGGGGAAATTCCCAAAATAAGTAATCTTCTTTCATAGTCCTAACCAAATTGCCAACAATCGCATTTCAAACCACCATTCCAGCAGGCTCAGAAGCATCATGAACAGCAGAGCATATATGCACCAATCTGAAAATTTCATATTGTATATGTAATTACCACAGTTTGTGATGATTGTCAAGATTTTTGATAACCTGTTGAAACCACCATAAATATTTGCATGTTAAAACAATATGTAATGATCATTGTGGTGTCTGCTATACTGATGACATTGGCCTTGATTGCATTAAGTCTTATCTAAAGATTTTCTTCAGGATCTCATAAATAATTTTGAAGGAGATTTTGCATGGAAGTGATCATAGCCATCAGCATTATCACAGTGATTGTGGGATCGCTGATTGTGTTCTATTTCCTCATAAGACAAAATCCCAAAAGATTCATACCCACCCCTCGTAGACGTCGTAAAAAACTTAAAAAAAAATAGTTGGTGCACCCACCAAGAGTCGAACTTGGACTTGAAGTTTCGTAGACTTCCGTGATATCCATTTCACTATGGGTGCTTGACTGTAGTATATGTGATTGTGCAAAATTAATCAACACCTAATGGTTGGGGAGGATGGGATCGAACCACCATAGTCAGATTCAAAGTCTGAAGTCCTACCATTAGACGACTCCCCAATGTGTTGGTGGGTGTGGAAAGAATTGAACTTTCGGCCCCGTGGATGTCGACCACGTGCTCTACCACTGAGCTACACACCCTCATGGTCGGGATGACTGGATTCGAACCAGCGACCTCCTGGACCCCATCCAGGCGCCCTACCAGGCTGGGCCACACCCCGAGATTTTGGTGCGGTCAGAGAGACTCGAACTCTCACGGATTTCTCCACACGCCCCTCAAGCGTGCCCGTCTACCAGTTCCGACATGACCGCATGCAGTTGGAGCGGGTGAAGGGAATTGAACCCACGACCTAATCGTTGGCAACGATTCGCTCTACCACTGAGCTACACCCGCTTGACTTGGTGCCCTGAGAGGGACTTGAACCCCCACACCCTTGCAGGCAATAGATTTTGAGTCTATCATGTCTACCATTCCATCATCAAGGCCTCTATGATCCATAGCCGGGATTCTGTTCTATGCCGTCATCTGTCTTGGCGTCCTACCCACAGTGTGCCTGACCATTCACTGCCTACATGGACTCGCACTTGTCAGGAGTGTCCCGAGCTTCCTCAGCATTATGGCTGCGACGGCTCGATCATATCATTATTATAGCATCACTCCAGCCCAAATAGCAATAGGAAATTATGATTGATTATTGTGGATTATTTTATCCATTGTGAGGAATGTTTCGATTCCCCACAACAAATAAACGAGATCAATTAAAATGCGTAATTGATTCCCACAGTCATTAGACTGGGATCTTTGCCCGCACTTGGAGCAGTCATACCATTAAGATACATGGTACTGTTGGCATCGTTGTCCACCTGGCTGTAGGCAGCATACACATTGGCACCTGGTGCAAATGTTTTAGTCACGCCTAGAGTGTAGCCAGTGCCTTGATTGGCAGTGGTTTGAGCACCGTCTTTGGACTGAGCATACACAGCATGAGCAGCCAATCCATTTTCCAAAGGCACTCTCACTGAGTACACATTGGCAGTGGATTTCACTGTGCTGGTGGTGGAGTTGTCTCCGTAGATGTAAGCTGCACCCACAACAAACTTACCAAAGTCGTAAGATCCACCAATGCTCTTGGCATCAGTTTCTCCCACTGAAGTAGTGGCTTGTTTGGTGGCATAACCCACACCCAATTTTGCTGATCCAACAACATAGTTGATGGAACCAGAACGTACATCAGCATTGGCGTCAGTGGTGGCTGTGCTAGAATTGCCTGCGTAACCCGCTTGCAGTTGTAGTCCATTCAACACTGGCGATATGTATTTGATCACGTTGCTGGCATCACCACCTATTTCGATAGCTGTGCCGTTCACAGGAAAGTTTGTGAAGTTGCCGAACTGCCATGACAGAGTATCTATCTCTGTGGCATTGCTCACGTCAGTGGTTCCCAAACGTATTTCTCCTGCTGATCCTGAAACACCCACAGTGGCTTCACGTGTGAACACCTGTCCTGTGGTAGTGGTAGAACCCAACGTACCTGTTTGTGGTTTAAGAGCACCTTCCAAATTGAAGTTGAAATTAATACCACCTAGGTCAGGCGAAATGCCTTTGAAACCCAAACGGCTGGTGCTTAATCCACCTTCGCTGGCTCTCATCAAGTCACTGGTGCCTGAATCGTATTTCTGCACTCCAGCATCCACGTTGCCGTAGAAACTCAGTACAGGAGCTGATTTGGTTTGTGCTTTGACAGATTTACCTGACACAGCTAAGAAAATAGCAGCCAACACAGCCACTACCACTATCAAACCAATTGTTATTTTACTATTTTTGTTTTTCATTGTTTCTCCTTTATTTCTTGCCGCAAAGCAAGAACCAACATTATACTACTGGTTGTGTGGATAAGTCAAATGGCAGTGTTGCCAAAATGTGAATGAAATAATTTTGATTGTTATTTGCGAAACATTCTGTCCCAGAACACTGAGATATAGAACACGCCCACCAAACCCCAGAATCCCAGCAGCCAAGTGAGATAGGTGCGCCAATTTTGAAAGTCCCACACAAAGCCCAACACAATCAGCACGATCCACAGTGTGTCCAGCAGACTGTGAGTGTACTGCCATCTAGCACCATAGCGATTGATTAATTGTTGTCGTTTCTCTGCAAAATATGGTATCACATGGCGCAGTATCACAAAGCCTTCATTCAGCACCATCAGTATGAAACCAAAATAGAATATCATTGATGTGTTTATTTACTGTGAGTCTTCAGGGTTGAGTCGAGGTTTGAAAGTGTGTCGGACCTGTTCATAGGCTCTCAGCGCACATTCAGGTCCACACAATATTTTGGTTGTATGACCCACATCATAGTCTCGAGGATCAATCCAATACACAGGTTGAGGCACTGATGTATCACAGATCCAACACTGCAATTTTTCCACACTGGTAGGCAACATCAGTTCAATTGATACTGCATGTCACCAGCCACCACATAACGATTCTCTTTGCTGGTGCAGATGCCGGGTCTGTGCCACACATCAGATGGATAGATCAACCATGTGTAAGGTTGGGGAGTGATGTAGAATGTTTCTTTGAGATCTGCCGCAGTGGCAAATTCTGTGCCGGTGGTGTTGGGATTGGGTTCATCCTTGGGTATGTGAACATAATAGATGCCACTCAGTTTGGGATAGGTTTGGTCTTGATGATGATGGTGCCATAGTCGTTCTCTTTCCAAATTGTCTCCAGCATTGGTTTGAAAACTCCAAGCATTGATGCCTTTGATCTTGACTTCCTTGCCTATGTAAAAGAAACAGCTCATGATAAAAGTCATACGCATTTTTAAAAATGTGGCAGTCTGGCGAGCAAATATGTTCTCTTTGGTCTGATACTTGGGAGAATGAGCCTCATCAAAGTAGTTGCCTTTGGCAATGATGTCCTGTACCGTGTGGATGATGTGCTGATTGTCCTCTGCAGTGATTAAACCTGAATAGTTATACTTGCGAAAGATATCATTGTGTTCAATAATTTTGGTCATGCTGTGGATATTTAAGGATGGATCTATTTGTTTTGACAGGAATTGATGTGGGTGTCAGCATACTGCTGTATTTTTGTGATTAATAAGCCCAATCCATTCTGTCTCTGCACACTCAACAGTTCAGCCATGCCCAATGGAGCAAAGTGTTCTCTTCGGATTTTTGTGAGAGTACCACATCTTTCACCACTCAAACAATCCAACACCATGTAAGCAGTGCCTCGGGTGATGAAAGCATCTGCATCGGCTGCGAGTATCAGAGTGTCGGCTTCAAATCGAGGCACCAGCCAAAGATTACTGGCACAGCCGTGTATTTTGAATGATTCTATTTTTAGATTGGATTCCAAAGGATTCAATCGGCGACCCAGTTCTATGATATACTCCAATCTGTCTGTGCCACTCAATGATTTTAAATTGTTGGCCCACTGTGTGATTTTCTTTCGGATTCTTGCGTTCATCGGTATCTAGAATCAAACTCTTCTTTCCAACTCTTGGTCACACCAAAGTCCTGTTCCTCTTCCCATTGCTGTTGATCCCACTCCATCAACACGCTCTCGCAGTCAGACCAGCCCCAATCAATCAGGTTGGCCTGAGTGATGGCTTGATCTTCTGTTTGCATGGTCTGGGAATATGCGTATTCATAGCGGTTTTCAGATGTCCTGCGGAATACCATTATCTCGTAGGTGTTCATCCAATTGCGTTTGATCTGTGCTGTGAATTCTCGTTTGGGAGCATCCACACCATGACGCAGACTCCAGTGCTTGTAATATTTAGAACGACCTTGACCCATTTTTTTTCTTGCTGTAATAATATTTTTTGAACTGTGAATCTTCAAAATACAATTTAAGAAATCTTTTAGAACAGGTCTTTTGTTCAATTATTTCGCACAGCTTGTCATAGTGTGCTTGAAGTTTTAACTGTTGGTATTGTGATTGTTTCATATCGCTGATTGATTTAGTCATCATTGCTGGTCACCACCAGCAAAGTAATCATTAAAAATATCACCATGCCTGCTATGTCCCAATTGGGACCAATGCTTTGAGTGAAGAGCTTGGAGATGAACATCATCATACCTGCCAAACTCAACAGCACCACTATGTTCTTCACAAAGTTGCTCACTGTCTTCATCTGTGTTCTCCTTTCATTTGTTATTCGGTTTCGTGTGCCTGCCACAATTTGTCTGTGCCACCCAAATGCCCCCAATCACTGTCCACCACCAGCTTGGAACTGATGCCACCTCTGGGTCTAAATCCTATTTCTATTCTCACTCTCATGGGTTGATATATTTCTTTGATGTGCTTGTACAGCATATCCAAACATCGTTCATAGCTCATGATGGTATCTCTGTACTGATACAGATACAGTTTGAAACTTTTTAACTCAATGGTTTTTGCATCACCATAAAACCATATGCGGATCACTCCAAAGTCTGGTTGTTCTTGAGCGCCTAAGAAAGTAAATTCAGGTATGTGAATTCTCTGTTCATAACCTTTGGCAGCATTGGGCAAAGATTTTAAAATGCTCTTGTCGATGGTGTGCCAAAGTTTGCTAATCATTGCTGAGGTATTTCATCAACCTGTAGACACAGTAGATCATTGTCACCACTGCCACCACAGTTAAAATAGTTGTTATCATGTTGAAACCTATTCGTTCACCATGCCGTAGAATGTCACGCGACAGTTGCTGCCATATTGGGCCTGCACTGCTTGTGTGGCTTGTGTGACGTTCATAGCACGTTGCTCCACTATGACTCCTGGTGATTTGTTGTCAATCAACACCATAAATCTAAACGTCTTCATTGGTATGCTCATTGTGCCTCCTTGTTGTTTATATTATATGTTCTATTCATGCCTGTGTCAATCCAAAAGAACCATGTATTCTTTGGGATAATGCTCACGAAACCAATCCAACCCTTGCTCCATGATGTCTGATTCACCCAATTGTTCTGCACCTTTGATGCAGTCATACACTGCCACTGCTTGTGGTGTCAGCATCACACTCTCTCCCGAGAATGGATTCTTCACTTCCACATCAGTCTTATCCAATATTTGTATTGTGAATGGATCTTTTATTTTATTCATTCTCACCTCTAGTCCACTGCTCCTTGTAGTCGGTCATGGTCTTCAGGCCCTGTTCCGTGCCCTGTAGATACTCCAGCAATTCCTCTGCCATCTCTCTGCGAACTTGACCCTGCATGGGGTCAGGATGACGTTCATTAATCATGATCTCGTGCAGACGCTCACGTATGCCTGCATAGAGATGATATAGATCCTGTTGTCTCAACATTATTTTTTAACCTCTTCTGTTGCAGGAGTGAACCAACCCTTGATGTTCTCCCAATTTTGTTTCTCCTGTTCGAACTTTAAGGTCTCGTTCCAGCTGTCTTTTTGGAACTGCTTGGTCTCTTCCCAAAAATTGCTCACCCCTAAAGATATCTTCTCGGGCATATTCACCACAGTCACTCCCAGTGCTGTGACATCTTGAGACACAGACGTGGATACTGTTTCATACCATTTGTTAAGGGCGTCTTGTGTTTCTTTTATGGTCTCATTGGCAGGCAATGGAGCAGTCATACCATATATCACAGCTGCCGTTGCCAGTATTAGTTTTTGTGTTGCGTTCATTGTTTTCCTTTGGTTGTTGTGCATTACCATCCTCCATCCACATGATGGATTTTACGATTGATTGAAGTCACTGTGTGTTCTTGTTCTGTGTGTTTGATGTCCACAATCAATACAGTCAGATCTGCTTTGGCACTTGACACATCTTTCTGTGTCAATTGAGTCAAGATTTTATTCAGTCTATTCAATAGTTCTGTTTTATTCATGTGTGTGTTCTTTCTTGTGTTGTTTAAAAAATTCTTCCCAAAACTGTTCTGTTTCCTGTTCTCTCAAAAGATTAGATCCCAATTGAACATTCTCATCAATCAATTCTAATGTTTTAAAATCTGCCAGCATGTCATCAAAAGGTATTTGATTGTTGCTTTGCCATCTCAAAATTCCCAGATTATCCATATAGGTTTCAAGGAAATTTGTTCTGATGTATTCTTCTGTGTGACCTGTTTGAAATATCATCGTGCCACTCCCATTAGGTATTCACAGGCAAGCAAAGTTTCTTTCACCGAATTCATACAAATTCTAGAATCGGATGTGCCCCAACCCTCTGACTCTGGCCAGTCACCTGTGTAAAATATTACTGATTCATAAATCAAATCCAACGACTTTGGATTCACTATGTGCAGTTCGCTGATTGCTCTCTTCATCATAGAGACAGTCAAATCAGATTCACTGCTGTATCTTTGTTCTAAAACTTGGTATATGTCTTTTTTTGCCATTGTATCTCCTTTTGTTATACTATTATTATAACACCATTGATGCCAAAAAGTCTACCAAAAAAGATTCACTGTTTGTTGGATATTCAAAAATAAAAGTGTGTGTTTTCAATGGTTTAGAATCCGCCAATTGCTTGACTTTTTAATCCACCCAACTGCGAATAGAACTCTTGATACCGTGCAATTCCAACACTGATTGCACAGCTTCCATGGCCGCTTCTTGCAGATCCAAAGATTGTGTGCCCAATAGTCTGTGACCTCGCATTATGGAATAATAACTGAGTTTGTAGGTTCGGCCTCTTTTGTCCACACTGTCACCCAGACCCTGCTGTGTCAACCATGTGACAAATTTATCTTGAGAGTCCTCTAGGACAATAATATGTGATGTTCCACAATACATGGGTTCACCGTGTTTGGCCACAAAGTCATCCACTGCTGAGTGAGCCGCTTCACACACACAGTGCCATAGGTCTCGGGGAGAGACCTTATGACTCAAGAAACTGTTGATTTTTAATTGTGCTTCAGAGATCATTAGTTGCACAATCTACCGTGCGAATCCATATACAACGCACCAGTCCATCTCACAATGTAATTGCCAAATATGTTGCCTCTGGCAGCATTCTGTGCAGGCATATTATAACCTGCCGCTTTAAGTATGTCACCTTTGCGAAATTGCACACCTTTTGAACTCACGAAGTCTTCCTTCACTATGAAAGAATGCACACCGTAATTCTTTTTAGTTATCTTGATAAACTTCTTGCCTTCTTTGACTTCAAGAGATTGTTCAAATTCTCTTTTCATGTTGTCTCTTATTTGGTCTCTTACAGAATCACCAGTGTTGGTGCCTTGAAAACATCCGTAGTCTGCTCTTATTTTGTCTAGGTATATTGCCAGTTCTTTTTGCATCAGTGCCTCTTGGTTGGTTTATACTATTATTATACACTCACTCATACCAAAAAGTCAATGTTTTGGTATTAGAAAAAGGTGTTCAATTACAGTGACTTAAACAGAGGATTGGATTTGATCTCTTTTTTCTTCTTATTTGCTTCGTAAATCTCCAGCAATGGATTGTCTATTTGTTTGATCTTCAGCAGTTTGGCTTCGAAGAAACCTGTGATCCTCTCCCGGGCTTTCTGTTCAGTGTCAGCATAGAACCAGCTCTTCACCTTAACTCCAGTGGGCAACACACATTCAAAACTCCAGGCGGCGTTGTAAAGTTTATCGGTCATTTTATCTCCTTTTTTGTTTTGTTAGCAAAATCACCATTGATAAAACTTTTTATATCATGACATGGTCTACATACCTTTTTGATGTTATCTTTATGATCTGTGCCACCCAATGCTCTTGGTACAATGTGATCTCCATGCATCTGATATCTCATGGCAGTCCATTTTAATTCAGGATCCGTAATTTTATCGAATCTTGGATCTTTTCTAGGATCATACCCACATTCTTCACATTCCCAGCCTTTATGAAATGTATGAGGTTCTGAAGGATTTCCAAATCCCCCGTATTCTCTACACTCACATTGATGATCCCTACACAAGGAATCTGACCCAGGCCCTTCATATATGCTTAAAGGTTCATCACAACCTGGAACAACACATTTAAGATTTAAGTTCTGCTGTTCTTTCAGCACATCAAGACTCTTCATTTTATCTTGACTAGGATTTCGAAAAATTACGCCCATAGTCCTGCCTTGCTTACAGTGAAACCATTATTTGTACTGTAATCTGGAGTTTTGAGCGTTGTGCTTTTCTGTATTTGAGCTATGTAAAAAGGCATTCCACATTTAGGTTCAGTGACAAACCCTTTAACTTTTTTAGTTTCTTCATAACTTTCTGCATTAGCTTTTTTATACCAAGTTTCGTAAACTTGTTTAACCTTACTCCAAAAAGAACCTGTTTCGGACCAATTGGCTTCAAAATATTTCTTATTAAAAGCAACTAATTCCAGCAGATATGCATCATCTACGATTATATTTTGTTTGTGACAAGCATTAAAAAATTCATAAAGCATTCTAACTTCTTTGGCTTGTGTGGGTCTTTTAGGATTAAGAAATACCCAATATCGTGAAAACATGCGAGTTACATCAACAGCTTTACGAGTTTTTAATGTTTTACTCATCAATGTATCAGATAACAAAGTGATTGCACCGTCTTCCTCTTCATCACCAAATTTTTTATCAGTGGCAAATAATCCTGCCGCAGCTAGATAATCATTTTTTTTAGCTGTGTCTACCCATTCAGGATCAGTACTGCCATCTACTTGTACTCCGTAAACCATTTGTCTATATTTGTCAATGAAATCAATTTGTTGTTTAGCATCTCCATTTAATAGAATAAAATTTCTACGTATTTCTAATTTTTGCTCACAATCTGAAATTACCACAGGAAACATCAAATCAGCTAAACGTTCACCAAATATTTTTGTAATTAAAATATAAAGGGCTATG
>Ga0209552_1000209_pt1 | contig 18535 bp, 49 predicted proteins | sample LauGreFaBDMM15SD_2_FD_188214 | JGI IMG/M metagenome (GOLD analysis project Ga0209552, IMG submission 188214) | Freshwater lake microbial communities from Lake Michigan, USA - Fa13.BD.MM15.SD (SPAdes) (version 2) | ecosystem: Environmental > Aquatic > Freshwater > Lake | place: Lake Michigan, USA... | reverse complement strand
GAGCAAGTAGATTTGGGGGCAGACATTCATGCTATTAGCGCTACGCAAAAACGTAAAGAGATGGGCATCTAAAGTCTGGAACTTCATCACTAAGCCAAGCAAAATTGAGTGGCCATCATGAATGTAACCAAACAAAGATCAGCCTTAAAAGCAATTACTTGGCGTGTCATTGGCACAGCAGATACCTTTGTAATATCTTGGGCAATAACTAAAGAGCCAGTTACCGCTGGTGCAATCGCAAGTTTTGAGGTATTTACAAAGACAATTCTTTATTACTTCCATGAGCGTGGTTGGAATAAAGTTAAATGGGGCAGAAAGTAATGACAGAGTTTAAGCCAAATAAAGAAGGTCTTTACATAGAAGATTTTAAAGAATATTACATGGAAGACTTTAAATTAATTAAAGAAGGACATTACGATGTTTCTAAAATTTCTGATATCGTGTCTGGGTTTACTTCAGAATGGCTAGAAGATACTTCACGTCAAGATGGAGCAATTCATCACTGGAGAACTTTTTCATACCACCTAACTTGGTACCCATTAGGGTGGGTCCCAGGAGAAGAATATTCACCTTCATTTTTATGTAAAAATAATGAACTATGGGAATTAATAGATCCTATTATAAAAGATTTAGAAAAAACTAACAATGGAAGGGTTGGCAGAGCTACTTTAGTAAGCTTACCAGCCATGCAATTAGTTACTCCACATTATGATAAAGCCTTGTATACTCACCTTATAAGACGCTTTCACATACCAATACTTACTAATGAAAAAACATTGTTTAGTGTAGATAATATGTATGCAAACATGGAGATTGGTGATTCATGGAGGGTTAATAACAAGCTTCTTCACGGGGTATATAATTTTGGTGAAACAGATCGTGTGCATTTAATGGTAGACATAATCCCAGAAGAATTAATAGGGGATAAAAAATATGAAGGCGAGCCATACTAATTTGTAAAGAATGTGGGAATTGTACAAAAGAACATACTACATCAATTGATGATGCTATAGATAGAATAGAAGATAGCTCTATAGTATAATAGTATAATGAGAAAACTTCTTAATAATGTTTATACATTTTTACCCAAAATGTATCAAGGGGCAGAAGTCAAAGAGTTTGACAAAGCGGTAGATTTAACTATACATACAAAGTCTCCTGGCAAATGGCTTTTAATAGATTTAGAGACAGGCCAAGAATATATTGGGGCAGAAATCCCAAATATATATGGTAGATGGAAAAGACTAAAAGACAGATACGTCGATTAGTAAAATAGAAAGAGATAAAAATGGCAGATTGTAAATGCGGATACTCAACAGCATACCCAGCATGTAACGGTACACATAAGACAGTACAAAAGGTAGTTCAAAATGTTTCAAGTGCAATTATTAAAGAGCTTGAAGCCAACGGATTTACAGAAGCAGCAAATTTAATAAAAAATAAAAAATGATTGATTTTCGCATATCTTCTTATCCAAGAAGCGGATACAATTTTTTAGTTCATAATCTAGATCAGGCTATGCCTATGCATTTTGGCACAATAGAATACCAGCACGAACTACTAAACTCAGATTATCAGGGAATGTATGTTGTTGTAATAAGACCGCCACTAGAAACAATTAGGTCTGAATATGTTATGAATCTACATTTAAACGCTTATCCAGAACATCATATACCTCAAAAACAAATTGATGTAAAGCTAGCACATTATATTTTATTTTATAAATCAATATTAAAAGGCAAAAAGAAAACTATTATTGATTTTAGTGATCTAAGTTTTAATCCATTAAATACAGTTAATTATGTATTAAAAACTTTAGGTTCAAATGTGGTCCAGGGAGACGTCAAGGTTTACTCAGATCGTGAAAATAATCCGCACATACCCTCATCCAGTATACATAAAGACTATTTAATGTATGATGAATTAATTTTAAATTCACACGAATATGAAACAGCTTTAGAGTGCTATAAAGAAGTGCTTATGCACAAGTCTGCTATTGACGCACCTTTATAAATATAGTATACTAAATATATGAAAAAAAATAATGTGGCAAAATCCCAGTCTGGAATGAAACGACAAAAAAAGAATCTAAAAAGGCTTGCATCTAAGCCACAATCTAGTGCATTTGAAAGAAAGCAAGCATTGATTATGGAACAGATGAGACTTATTTCAAAATGATAATTGATTGGTTAGTAAGTAAAATATTTAGGTGGGATCCACTAAGAAAAGCTATATTTGAAGAAGTACATATGTATGACCACCTAGACTCAATAATGAATGATCCAGAAGGAATGAAAACAGGATCTCTTTCTTGGATGGAAGGCGATATGTGGTATGGTTGGACATACAGCCCAGTTAAAAACAAATATTATTTTGATGATATTGGAAATAGTTCTTTAATTGGACTATGGGAAGATCAATGGCTCCGTGAAGCGGATGCTAATTGACAGTAATGTTGAGTGCTTTCTGCGTTCCTTGTAATAAGAATGTAGAAGGAAGGTTAACCGAAATGGTTATCTTAGATTCAGGCAATTGTTTGCACGTCGGAGAGTGCCCAGTCTGTTGCTATGAAATTAAGCGAATTATTCCTAAGAATAATTCAGGTTCCTATAATGGTCGTAGAGCGGTTTCCGAAACCGATAACGAAGGTCCGATTCCTTCACCTGAAGCTTATGAATAAAAAGTGGGAAGATAAGTCTCAATGGCTCACACATTGCCAGATATGTTTCTGTGCAGTAACCTATAGTCTAATGGATTTTCATTTACAATATCATGAAAATGAGGTCCAAAAAAGTGAAATCCGCGACGGTAGAGACAATTCAGTCAACTCCGTTGACACACTTTATGATATAATGTAGATATGGATAACATTGAATTGAACGATGAAGAGATCTCAAAGACATACATCTCAGATGATGAGCATGTCGACAAATGGAATAACATGGAAAAGGCATGCTGGTCTGGTTACAAGCAGGTGGGCATGAAAGACAAGGGCGGAAAGAAAGTTCCTAATTGTGTTCCAATTAATAAAGCAACAGGACTTCCAGAAGAGCCAACTACTTCTTGGGCAGGAATATTTAACCCAAAGGTAGACTAAATGGGCATACTAGATAATCTTGAAGCCTATCTAGAAGTAACAGAATCAACAGAAACATGTTATTACTGTCAGGCTGTAGCTACATATAATGATCTAGCCAAAGTAGAAAAAGACTCGTACAAAATAGTAGGAGTATGTGCATGTCATTCATTTAAAGGTTTATCTTCATAATATAGGCCCCAATTAGTGAAAAAGTTCGGCGGTAGAGACAAAATTGTCAGTACCTGACGTAAAGGATATTAGATACATTATGACTTGCTACATGTGCCCAAAAGATTGGCGCTTTCATTATTCAAAAGGTATTGCTATTGCCAAAGGAAAAGAGCATGGCATCTTTAACAAAATTGACTCTATTCAATCGCTTGAAGAAATACCATTAGAGCTAAGAGATTTTAATAAACTAAGTAAATTTTTATACGAAGACGATCAGTTTGTAATTGTTTATGACTCAGCACCTGATAGTAGGCTGCATCTATTATTCATACCAATTGATCATATTGAAAACGCACATATCTTAGACCATCCTGATTTATTTAAAGATATCCTTTTAGCAGGTCACTTTATAACTCGTAAAAGCTCTTCTTTAAAAGAAACTCATATGACAATATCATCTAAAAAGTCGGAATGGCAAGGGGACTACTTTAGACACTTTCATCTACACCTATCTTCCGAGGATCTAATTGATGAGGAAGAACTAATTGGACTACTTACTCCTGGGTTCTATAAGGGGTACAGACCTAATGGATGACATTAAGATATTAAAAAACTGTATAAGCCCTGAAGATGCTCAAGTTATAATTGATTACATAAACAAGCATCAAGACTCTTTTACTACTGGTACAAAGAAGCTTAGATTTACAAAAATGTTTGGTAAAGACAACCATAACAAAGAAAAATCAGCAATGATTCTTGATGGTATTGATGATATACAAGATCAAATACAAAAAGTCATTAATCTTTCAGTAAGCTCTATAAGGGATGAATTTCAAGAGACCGAGGACTTATATCTTGCATCTCTTTGGCTAGCAAAACAGATCCCTGGGGCTCAGGTACATGGTCACATAGATACAGAAAATGGAGCAAATAATCACTATGCCTACAGCGTTTTGCTATATTTAAATACTACCAGCAAGTCTGGTCCATTAGAATTTCCATTACTTAATTTAAAGATTATGCCAAGCCTTGGCGACTTAGTTATATTTAAATCAACAGACATTAATTCTTTTCATGAAGTAAAGGTTATAAATGAAGATAGATATTCTATTCCTATGTGGTTTACTAAAGATAATAATTATGAGCTAAAACAGTTGACTAAAACTACATCTATATAGTATAATTGCTATATGAGCGATGCCCTATGTACCAAATATGGATGTGACTATCAACTAGACCTTGATGGTCAAATCACATGTGCTAATTGTGGTGCAATGGATGACGATATGTTGCCTAGACGAACATACAATGAACCTGAGCTAAATGAATCTGGGTATGGCTATGATGAGCTAAAAGACTTTGATGAATATAAAGATAATAACAAAAATAAGATAACTCCATTTCTTGGACCAAATAGATAAAGGCGGGGAGGCCGAATAATGATAGAAATACTAGCAATACTAATAACGTGGTACGTTACTAAACTGTACTATACAAGAGAGTTTGGCTTTCGGATCGAGCAATCTGATCTAATTAAAGCTACATGCTACAAATGTGCTCGAACAGGTTATGTCCACCCATATCAGCTTCGTGCTCCATACTACTGCATGAGTTGCAAATAATGTATTGGTCGTATATCCTAGCAGCTATTGGAGTCACAGGGACATTCTTTGTAGGACGCAAGGTCATTTGGGCTTGGCTTGTCTTGCTAGTAAATGAGTGCCTATGGATGATATATGCCATAACCACAAAGCAATACGGATTTATATTGGCAGCTCTTGCCTATGGAGCGGTATATATTAGATCGTATGTTCACTGGTCTAAAGAGCCTGTAAATGAGATTCATCTCTAATGGCCAAAAAGAAGAAATATAAAGGAATGTCTAGGGCATCTATTGCTGCTGAAAAGCAGAAGAGCCTATCTGATATTGAAAAAACTAGACGTAAACTTGATGCAATTAAAGGGCGGGAACTGACAAGTATCAGACTTTCTGCTAAGGATATGATAGAACTCAATAAGGCAATACGGGATCTAGATAAGAATAAGGCTTTGATTGAAGATACATATATGGGAACTCCTGGACAAAAGGTTTCAACTTGGACTAGAAAATAATGGACATTCAACCCATCATAGAATCCCTATTATCAGATCCAGATACCCAAGAATTGCTTAATAGATTAGGATCTGATTATGATGAAAACGGGATCCCATATTGGGAAAAAGGACGGGAAGCCAATGGATAAGTTCGAATCATCCTATAGTAAGTTCATTAAGGAATATGAGCCATATAAGATAGCTTGCTCCAAATGCAAACAACTGTACATAAAGGCTAATGATGACCCATTTGTGTGTATCACATGCTCAGCAAGATAGCTGTAGAATTTACAGAAATTAGGTCCTAACTCCTATATCCCCCTCCGATTTCTCCAGTCTCCTATAGCCCTTCTAAGGCTTATATAGTGGAGTAAAGTGGAGCATAGTGGAGAATTTATACTATAAACAACATATCATATACTATAGTTATATATAGTTAAACATACATATGTAATTGAGCATATCCGATCTTAATCGTAATGTCAATAGCTTAAATTCACAGCATATTGATCCATATTTGTCAATAGATATCATAAGGAATTTTGATCTATTCTGCCATATTCTCTACACATTTGTCGACATTCTATATGTATAATTAATCATATAGACATATTGTGTAGCATTTTCAGGCGTATTTGTCAAGCCTTCGTAAATAGAAAAATGTGCCCACAATTTCAGGGATTTAAAATAGCTCGTCGTAAATAGAAAATGTTGCCCTCATGCCCACACACAAAAAATCCACAGGATGTGGATAACCCTGTGGATAATTTGGGCTAGATATGTTTATCTATCTAACCAGGCATTCATCTATTCATTGTATATGCCTTATGGTTGACTGAATGGATCTTTCTCTTCCCGCCATCCAAATTGATATGTTCTTTCTTTTGGTTCTTCCCGTTTTACTTTGTAAGAACGGGACGGTAACTTAAGATTGTTTAACTGATTACTTTCCTGATACGCCTTGATACATTCATTCAGTTCATTGGCTAACATTAAACCTTCTGTATATGTACCTTGATTTGAATATACATCATACATCTTTGCTTGCTCAGCAATTACTGAAACAATCATTTCCATAACTCGGTCAATTGTATAGATTGGCTGTTCCGCCAGATATCGACCAAAGATAGTTGGATTAAACCAATGGTCATCCATTAGATTAACTAATGATTCTGCTACTTTGATTTCTTGTGTCTTACTCATTCGTCCGCCTTCCGCCTAACTGTCAATTGTACCAAAAATAAGAGAGGAGGTCAAGGACCAACGAAGCCCCGACCTCCATCCCTGGATTACTTAGCCTTGTTGGCTGGAGTCTCTGCAGTAAATGTAACGCCCTTAGCCACAGCTTCCGCTAGAGCTACCTTGGCAGCTCCTGAGAAGCGACCACGTACACCTACTGTGATGCCTTGCTGCTTTAGATATTCACGCTTTGTTGTCATTTGAATCCCCTTTCAAGAGATGTTTTATTTAGTATATCAACTATTTGCAATTTTGTAAATAGCTTTCAGGGTTTATTTAGTTGTGTCGTAACCGCCGAATTTGGCCCCTACGAAAGATCTGCTTGCTCAATACGATCATTGATTAATTTAGCAATGATGTTGTGTGCCTCAATATTCTCAGTTTCAGATCCGCCCCACAAAAGCTTTTGGGCTGTGTTTAACTGATCATTCAGGTAGTTGTCACTCATCCTCATCTTCGTCTTCTTCCTCTTCTTCTTCAAACATTGTGTCTACAATGTAGTCCCTGCTTAACATCCAGTCTTGTACATCTTCTTGGTGCTGTTCGGCACCGTACTCCAGGGAGAAGCCCTGGCCAGCCTCCACGGCCTCGCAGAGGTGGTCCCACATCTGATCTATAGTAACGTTCTGCTTGTAGGTCTCATCCTCAAAGATGTTGTTGATTGTTGACCACGTCCACAGCCAAACCAGGGATAACCCAAGGTCCGTAGTATCTAGAATTTTTAAACATTCGTTTAGTTTATCTTTGTCTTCAGGCTTCATAGTGTACGTGCTCCAATCGCAAATGATAGTTGATATGTTAGTTGGTATAGTTCGACCAAGGTGTCTAGTCGTCCTTCACATTCTGTGCGGACCATAGAGTCCATTGCCTCTTCAGATAATGTTTCTTGTTCTAATGCGTCTGCCAAGTCTTGCTCAGCAATGAGCATTAGATTCTTTAGTTCTCCGTGCATAATGTCAAGGCCCGATACTCCAGCATTGACCATACGTTGCAAATGGGGCGGGAGCCCAATATCTTCTGCATTCATTAGTAACCCTTTCCTTGTAGGTCATCATTCATTATATCAGTTGCCACTGACAATAAATGCCTGGTTGCTTCAATCTGTCCTGGAATATCAATTACATTGATAGATTCAGGATTCATTTCTAAGTCTTGTTCAAGACTAATTAGATGTATCTTCATATACTCTATAAATTTACTAGATTTAGTTAGCATGTTCGAAATGTCCTTCTGCCCATAATCCATCAAGAAAATCCTTTGCCATTAACAAATCATTAACTAAGAGTTCTCTGTCTACATATGGAGCGGTTGTGTTAATAATATAAAAAAGCTTGGCGTCATGTATAGCATTAGTCATTCGATCTAAATCATCCTTAGTATAACCTAGCATTCTATTGCCTCCATATATTTAAGCATAGTATTAAGTGTTATGTGAATATAACAATCACAATCATCTGATGTGTCTCTGTCGTCAAAATGACTTAAGTTGTCATCATACATATAGTCAAGTAGTTCCTGTGATGTAATCATTGTAGTTCAGACTCCAATTCCCAAGACGTATCAGGCCAACCTAAATCATATTTGATAATGCTTTCAACTTGGCCAAGGTCGTCAAGATGTCCATTGATTTTCTCAATTGCTTCTTCTTCGCTATTAGCGCCAACGGCGCCGTGTAATTTAATTACGAAGTTATAGTATGCCATTACGCGTTCTCATCCCATTGTAGATAATAGTTATCTGTTGGACTTAAATTGTGAAACTGATTGAACCTGCCCTTTAGATAATTACTATTGGACATATCGGCAACACACCAATCGGCATATAGTTGCCCTTCATCTAAATTAGAGTTCATCCAATCTTCAACTAGTTGTTCTCCAATCTCAGAATAGATTGCGTCAATCAACATTTCATTTTCATTTTCTAAGAAACTAGACATTCAGTGCCTCTTCCTGTGTGTAGGTTTTCAAAGGTAATAATACCATATGGGTCTGACATTCTGCCATAGCCTTTTCATCCTGCCAAGAACCTTCATTGCAAGATGAGCAGAATTCACCGCAGTCATCTTCACAATAACTTAATGTATCGTAAGACTGGCAAGCATAGCAACGGTTCTCATATTCAACTAGTTCTTTTACTTCACCACGGACAATCTCATATTCCCCACCCCAACCTGTCTCTTCCTCAAACTCTAATGTGAGCAGGCAGTTAGGAACAAGATTACTTAGTTTAGTTAAGATAGTTACAGCAGGTGACCAAGCAGTTTCATACTTATAGATAACCCAGTTGTCATCACCTTCTGATTTGTATTCAAGCAATTCTGTATTTGGGTATTGGTCTTCATCTGATACAGCAACATCCCATTTGGTTCCCCAATTAGAGTTGTTCCAAGAATACCAATCCTTTTGAGTCTTAGCGAATGCAACAGACTTAGCAAACCAATCAGGGTCATTTTGTATATCATAGTTACCACGAACAGGCTGGCAGGCATACTCTTCATCAGTAATACCGTCATCCTTATATGAGTGAATGTTATGGAAAGCAAACACAGGATTATTATATTCAACTAATTTAATTTTGGTGGGGAAACCCATAGATGAGATATCACCCATACCATAAGTCTCTTGTGCTAATGTAAATGGAGCATTCAATCTATCTTTAATCATATCTACTTCAGACTTAGGTCCTTGAATAGTTAATGTGTTGTAACACCAATTTGGCATTTTATATCCTTTCGTTGATATGTTCTAATTATACAATGGACCACTGACATTTGTATAGGGAATATCGTGTGATACACACCACATCCCCAAGCTTTGTGGTCAAGATCACAGAATTTCAGGAGTTTTCATATTGACTTCGTAAAAGAGATATGTTACCCTCGCCCTTGCGGGCAAAAAAATACCCCCCAACAAAAGCTGGGGGGTTAATGAATATGGCTGCTGATTTCCAACGAAAGAAATAAACCGCTTTACTTAGCGCCTGGCCCGTAGACTAGTTAGACGCACCATTTTCATTTCTGTATTAAAACCAGGACCAAAGTCCTAGCTTAATTATACCATACTTAGTTGACTACAATACTTGGCAACAAATGCTTCAAGGCTTGTGCTAAATACTACAGTCTGCAGGTCTTCTTCCATTAATGTAAATGTTTTATTCTTCCAATCAATAATAGGGACCTTGTGCTCATTGTCCCCAAGTTGATTTACGTATATGCCCCAGCCTGTTTCGCTAGCCCACTCATCTTTAATTAAATTAGAGATAGCGATACGTGTTGCATATGACTCATCCTGCCACCTTGGCTCTGCTGCTGCAACAGCGTCCGCCAATTGTTCTAGCATTCGATGTCCAGCCCAGTGGCCGTATAGAAATACAATATTTTCCTTGGAATCTCTAAATCCAAAGTTTGCTCTGTCGCCCATTTTATTCCGCCTTTGTTAGTTGGTCTTGCTCGTAGTTTAGTAATTGTACCATTTCTTCGGCCCAGTCCACAAGAGACTCGCCCTGTGAATTTTTATGATGTCCACAAAAATAAAGAGACATCTCATCTTTCTTTGCTTCCCACATTGCCTGAGCTGCACACTGATCACACTTAAGCCATTCAGCCATCACAGGTTGCCACCCTCAATCATTTCTGAAAGACGGTCAAGGATCCAAGAGTCAATGTCAGCAATATCAATCTCTGCTAACTTTTCCATTAGTTCTTCACGAGCAAACTTGTACCCGTCTTGAAATCCATCTTTGTAATCTGACATTACTTCTCCTTGTATCCTGTCGCTTCTCTGTCTGACCAGTATGATTCTTTTAAATTATACTTATCACGAATGCGACTAACTTTCTCAATACTACCAGTTCCAATGTTGAATGTCAATGGCGGCATAAATTCAGGGTCGAGCCCTGTGATTTGTGCATCCCAATAAGCCATCTCTAAAGATAGCCTATTGGGAGCAGTCAACTCAAAGTACATTAGCGCTCACTAACGTTGCATACTTCTTGGTCGGTAATTTCAATGTTACCGTTCTGTGAATCAGCAAAGAGAGCATCTGTAACTTCTGACTCAAGGTCTAAGTCATAATCATTTTCAAGAATGTTATATGAATATGTTCCGCTAACCTCGATAGATGCGGTAAATTCAAATTCTCTGATTAGTTCAATTGAAAGCGCTTCAGCAATTGCACGAAGTGTTTCTTGGTCATCTGAATCAGCATATGCTTCAGTGATGATATCTTTGACTGTGTCAATCTTAGAATGTAGCACGGCGTTGGCTTTTTGTGTTTGACGTGCATTGTGTAAGTCCCATTCAATGCTGGTAACCTTATCGGTTGTATACTCTGCATCTGAATAGCCGTGGATAACCTTGTAGGTTACTAATAGATTAGAGTTATATGATTCAGGGATTGTTACTGCAGGTGTTTCTGTTTCCATTGGTTCCTCTTTCGTTAGGGGTGTATCTGTATACGGTATTGTAGCATCTTCCACTGACAACAAGGTGCAAGCGGTCCCACATCTGCATGTGAGGTCCATCACACCATTTGGCCAGCCATATCCATCCTTAAATGTATATTCAATTAATGCGTCACAATCGCTTGTGCACACCCAGGTGTACTTCTGATACTTTGTCATGACGAGAATTATACACTCACCCACTGACATTTACAATAGCTTTCAGGGATTTTTTTTGTGATTCGTAACACACTTTTTGATCCCTTACCTTTGGGGGCGCATTGCGATCTGTAACGGACTTGAACCGTCGACCTCTACCGTGACAGGGTAGCGCTCTAACCAACTGAGCTAACAGACCAAGAAAAAATTGTGAGCAGTTTTAAATCTTGCTCAGGATTTTTATTTAGTTTTTTAGAAAGTTGCAACCATACGATACAACTTATTTTTTTCTGCGGTTAGAACTGGGTCAAACCCTGATGCACCCGCCATAAGTGTTTCGCCATTGCCACGACCTGAACGATAATAATCAAGGCGCTCAGTTAGTGCATTGAACGCACCCCACTTAGTTCCCTTGATTGTAGCGTTAGTTGGTGAATTGTGGTAAAGGTCATCAAGTAGAACAACCTTATTTTCCCACTTCTTGATTGCACCCTTAACATCTTTTTCTGGCTTAGGATAGATTGTCTGAATCAACTTAGAGAATTCAGCATCAGTAATTGCTTGAGCATAAAGTGCTTTTGCTTGAACTTCGAACTCATCAAAATAGCCAAGCGCCATTCCAAGAGTTTCACGAGCAACCTGAATGCGACCTTCAACAGATTGCGTGTGGCGAATCTTGAAAGATTGCTTAGCATTCTTCATTGCAAGGTTTAGTGTGTTTTGGCATACAACACGAACGGGTGTAACGGCTGCCTGAACAGCAACAGAACCATCGTGTGATGTCCATACAATTAAATAGAGTTTAGTTTGGTCATTAGCGCCTTGTGGGTCTAATACCATTGTGCGGGGAATGTCTACAGTTCCGAAAACTACTTTACCCTTTTTTAATGAGCCAGCAGATTCCCAACGGCAGTCAGCATTAGCATCGTGAATTGCATCAGCGAATGCAAATAGTTCTTCATTCTGCACAGGCTTGTAACGCTTGCCGACAGTTGCGAGAACATCTACGCCCTTATTGAATGGGTTATCACGAATGACAAGAGATGCGGTAGAAACATCATTCCAAGATTCTGGAATGTGCTCAGTGATTGGAGATAAACGAACATTCCAATTTGCTAACTTTGCCTCTTCAAGCATTGTAGCGGTTGTAACTTCCTCATCTTGTGTAAAGATTCGGTTAGCGAGATTGTGCCAAGCAGGAGCACCACGAAGTGCAAATGCAACTTCGCCATTTTCCATTTCTAGATTATGAGCCATTTTTATTTCCTTTCGTTTGATTAGTCATAAGTATAACATCTGCCACTGACATTGTCTAGGTTAGTTAGTCATTTGTCCGAATTGTGCGGTGTGATCATTCTCACAAACTTTCAGGGTTATCCACAAGCACTCGTAAACCTGTGGATAACCCCCCAAAAGCGGGGGCCGAGCTGGAGATTAAATCCCCACCTCTACCTTTTTAGCATTGCTAATTAGATTTTTACTAAACTCAACGGTGCTCTCATCAAGAAACATCGCAGTTGTTTTCTTTTTCTTTACGTTATCAAAAACATAAGCATTTATTTTTCCGCTAAAGTTTCTGATGTTACTGAATACTAATTCAGTTAGATACTCTTTATCAACACCTTGATCTGAATAAATCGTGATGTCATTTGCTTTGTTAGCATCGTAGATTTCTACTCTGAAACGATTTGCCATTGTATTACCTTTGTTAGTAGTTTCCCGAAGGAGAGCAGTTTGGCAACTTACTCAGGTTGTTTGGGTTTAGGTGTCTAGACTTTGTGTGCTAACCCCCCAAAATCTATTTAGAGATACTTAGCAATCTGCTTCATTGTAGAAGCATTTACTGTTTCCTCATCTGTCATCTTGAGAATTGTGAGAGCATTTGTGATGTCCTCTTTCATCTCACGATAACTGTGCTGATGGATAACCTCAAAATCTTTTTCAGGTTCAGTAGGGAAAGTTCCCTCTTTTGTGATGATGTCAAAATCAACATTGAGAGTGTTGTTCCAAGAGCGATAGTTTGTGCGAAGGTTCTCAGCCTTTGAGAAGTTAGCAATAGCCCACTTCCCAATTTCCTTGCGCCACGCCTCTACTGCCTTTTGATACTTTGCCTCGTTAGCACCTGTTGATGCGTAGTCTTTTTCTAGTTTAGCAAGAGTGCCTTCTAGTGCCTTGATTACTTTGGTAGTTGCTACCTTTACTGTTATTGCTCTAGTCATTTGTTGCCTTTCGTTGGTTGGTTGTTGTTATGGATAGTATAGCAGGGGGGTCTGACATTATTAAGTTGTGTGAGCATTTTTAAGACATACTCAGGTCTTGGCTTATCACCCGATTATGGTGTATGCCTCCGTCTTATTAGCCAAGTAGTGTCTTGGCTGATACTGAAGTCCAGCGAGTTTCCTTGCTAGGTAGTTCCAGTAGCACACGCACCGAGCCAGATGCCTGTGGGTGTATCTCTTTGATAACACCTGTTCTCTTTGACTTTAGGGTGGTGAATAAATCGCCAACCTCATAGGTATGATTATCTATTGTCATTTTTGCCTCTTTTCTTTGTTAGGTTGTAATTATAGCATTGGGGTCTGACATTAGTCTAGCCCTATCTCAGTATTTGAGAAAGTTATTGTGTGATGCTAATCACTTTCTTGTAGCCAAGCGTGTAAGTGGTGTTGGTCAATTATTGCGTGAGCGGGGGCAAACTTATCTCCTCGATAAGATACGCCTTCAGGCATTTCGATCAACCTATCTGAATCCTCATCCCACCAAGCATCGATAGCATCGATACACGGCTTCACCATAGAAAGTGGAACGGGCGGGTAATGATTACCTTGTAAGTGATAAGCAATACCTTGTTCTAAATCAAACTCGCTTGCTAAATCTAACGCTGTGTTGCTTCCCATTAGTTAGCCACCTTTAGAATTGCGTAAGAGCCATTTTCATTTATGTTGTCAATTACTGGTTGGATAGCAGATACTAATAAATCTTTTAGCATTGACTCTAGCATTGTAATTTGTGATTGTTCATCTAAGTTTAGAAATTGTTTTGCGATAGGGTGTGTTTCGTCAAACTCAGTTACGAATTTGAGTGAGTGTTCTACTGATGTCATTTGTTACCTTTCGTTGTTGGATAAGAGTATTATAGCATTGGCCACTGACATTACCTAATCCATTATGGGCGTGTCGCAGCTTTTGTGATAATACTCACAATTCCAGGGGTTGTGGATAACTCCCGTAAGCCTGTGGATAACCCCCCACAACATTGCGGGCCAGCTTGACTTTGTCAAGCCGACACGCCGTTACCAACGATTAGGCAAATCTTCTATTCCGTCATTATCATCATCAAATTTTGCACCATTCCACATGTACACGGCTAGCACAAGTGGTGAGCACAAGAATGCAATTAAACAAATTCCAAGAATGGATCCGATAACGTCATACATTATTTTTTACTCGCAGAAAATCTAATATCCGCCTTACCATAAACACATAGGCCACAAGATACACAAGCGGACCCATTGCTAGAAATAAGTGGAATTGATTTCATATTCTCAGGACACTTAGCACCAGGCTTGCCAGTCAATTCTTTCATTGTGTCTTCGGTTGCAGCGAATGTCTTTCCTAGATAAGCAAGACGTATCTTAGAATTAGTTTTCAAATCGAATGCTATTTCTTTATTCTCATCATCGGTTGAATAGTATAGAGATAGATTAGATACATCTTTTAGAATAAGCGCTGCAGACTTTACACGTGTGTAAACCCAGAATTGAATATCGGGATGATTTTCAATAATTACTTTCCAGGCATATGTATAAGTATCATTGAAGAAATCTCCGTCCCAGTGGATACGGAATAACTTAGGCGCATTCTTCTTATCACAATCAGCAACGAAATCAACAATCATCTCATCCAATAGAATAAGCATTGTATCCATATCGGCATTGCGTAGCAATTCCCAATTGTGTAGCAGATTAGTTTTTACTCCTGGGAATAGTTTTTCAAGTTTTCCCGCGTAGCATACACTCTCACAAATACTAGTGGCACCAGGGCACGAGTAAGCCTTACCAGCAGGCAATCCGAAAGTGTTAGCAATTGCGGCTTGCTTTCCATTTTTTGTGACAAGGTTAGCCACCTTTCTATCATTAGAACGTTTTAGTTTCATTGGAGCCCAATCGTTGGTTGAATGGCAAGTATAGCAGAATGGACCGACATATTCCAATCCTGGCCCAGCTTTCCAGGGTGATTTTGATCACAGTCTTAACGACACGCCCGACCCCGTACCTTTGCGGGCCGAGCTGCGGGCTATTGATCAAATTTATTCTTATGTTTTATTTTGCGTGTGTATTTTTTTTTATTGCGAACAGGTTGCGCCGCATTACTGCGACGCAATTCCTGAATGCGTTTTACTTTATCTTGAAGTGAAGTTAGGAACATTATATCCACTCGCTTCGTGAAATCTTTTTACATCAAATCTTTCATTATCAACCGCAAACATTTCAGCAAAATCATTTACGACTTTAGAAAAAACAGCGGGGTGAATTTTATTGCTTGCATACTTTAGAATTTCTGCGGTTGCAACATAATCTTTACGGGTCATCATTTTACTACGACCTTTCTGCCTTCACGATAAAATAATTTCGTGTAGCATTTTCCGCTAGGTGTGTAAAGATTTACAGTTGAGTATTCATCAGCAAAGCCCCAGTCAATGAATTTAGCAAACTCGGTGTGTGCTTCTAATTCATCTGAGTATTCTTTTACGAAGTGTAGCGGTTCGCTATCATTAGCAACAGTTATTTTATACATTAGTTTCCCTTTCGTTAGTTACGCATTTACATTGTGTTACAAGTATTGTATCAGTTTCCACTGACACAATGGCGAGAGTATCGCAATTATCGCAAATCCACATTCCAGCAATTTCGCTCATTAGTAATTTACCTCTAATTCATTAGGATTACATTCGCAAGCCTCTACATCGTATTCAGTAGCGTTGCCAAAAAATACCCAGCCTTTACCATTACATAAATCGCAATTTAGAATTTCATCAAGCAATTCTTTCATTTTGCTCATTCGTTTTCTCCATTCATAAATAAAGAGCCGTCAAACGCGCCTTCATTTACTAGACCTAATTCAATGTTGAATAATTCATCTGGTGTTGCTTCGGATAAATCTACCCAGCCAGCACCTTCGTTATCCATACGGAAAATTTCAATGTATCCCATTAGTGTTGTTCCTCGCAATCGTTAGAGTAATCAAATTCGCAAAAATAGCAACCCATACTTTCGCCGTGTGATTTACACACATAACGAAATTGGCTTTCATCGCAACACATAAAAGTTGGTTCGTGAATTGTGTAAAATTCTGTTTGGTCAATTACTGAATTCATTATTCACCTACCTTTACGGCTACTGAGCGATAAGTAGTATTTCCATACCAGCGAGATTTTCCGCTAGTAGTAGAATAAACGGGGCGCACCTCTACGCGATACGCTTCCGCGCCTTCATACCAAATTGCTTGCGGGTGAATTTCCGCTGAGATAATTTCGCCCTCTACTGATTTTGAGCGATACATTTTGCCGATTAGTAAATCGGGAATTGAATAGACATTTGCTGACATTAGTTGTCACCTTTCGTTGTTGTTGATTTGGTAATTGTAGCAGAGAGGACTGACAAAGCCTCTGATTTGCTTGCCTTGCGTGTCGCCTCTACATAGGCGCGGTATTCGTCTAGGTTCATTTCTGACCTTCTTTCGTTGTTGTTATAGTAGACATTATACACGAGGGCACTGACATTATCCAATCCTAGGGGTATTCATCTCATTATGTGGAGCGTGGGCTATGTGATAAACCTCACACGCACTATGTGATAAATCTCACAAAATTCCAGGGGCTCTATAACAATGTCGTAACGACACGCCCGACCCCGTGCCTTTGCGGGCCAGCTTGACATTGTCAAGCCGACACGCCGTTATTCTTCTTCTAATTCTGCTAAATAGTCTTCGTGTTCTACTAAGCCAATAGCAAACGCAACAGGATCACAGCACTCTAGTATTTCGGCGGGGGTGAATGTAGAGTAACCGATTTTTACAGTAGGATAAACATCATTTAGTAAATCAATAAAACTTTCTTTGATTTCTAAATCTTTCTCTAATTGTGATTTCATTAGTTTAGTCCATTTTCTTTTAGGTCTTTTATTACGGCAATTAGTAGCGGGATAGTAACGCCCGCTAGTAGTAATTGGACGGCGGTAGTTAGTAGGCGATTAGTAGTCATTACTTATTCTTCTTTCTCTTATAAATCTTATAAGCGATTAGTGCTAGGGCGGTGATAATAATAGTGTGCCAAGGTAAGTAGATAGAGCCTAAGAAACTATCAAACTCTAAGCCGTAGTCATTTACTAGTAATTCTAGTCCGTCTGTAATCATTACGCTACCCAATCCATATCTGCTAGTAGTGCGTCTACTTGCTCATCTGTTAGTTCTACATCTTCTATATCTTCTTCTTCTACATCTACCTCTTCATCTAGGTATGTGTATTGGTCGGCTACATCTTCTTGGATAGTATCCCATTTAGACTTAGTGTTAGTGCGTGTGTTATATGCGTATGACATTAGTTCTGTTCTACCTTTCTCATATGTGCTACTACATTTTTAGAAACCTTTTGTAGGTCTGCTACGACCTTATTCATTTCGTCTGCGCTCTTAGCGGTAAAACCTGCGCCTAGTAGTTGAGCGCCGTCCCATAGTGAGTATGTTATTGTCATTTTATTTTCTATCCTTTTCGTTAGTTGGTTATAATGGAATTGTAGCCTAGTGGGCTGACATTATCAAGCCGACACGCCGTAGCGTGTAGCCTATGCGGTGTGAGTTACCTCACACACGCACTCTATGCAATAGCAAGCCTTGCTAGAGAGTAGGTCACGCAATAGAGCCTTGCGTGTGTAGGCATTGAGTCCATATGAGGACTTTACTCCACCATTGTGGAAATCGTGCACGATTGTGCTATATAGTGTTTCTGTAAGTTGAGTCATTTTGACTCCTTTCGTTTGTTTTTCGTTATATTATTATTGTAGCAGGGGGGACTGACATTTAGAGGTGTTTCTCGGGCGTGTCGCAAATAAATCTTAGAAAACCCCTGTGATATAGCACACACTCACGCTCAATATGTGCGGTCTATCCAAAATGTCCGAATTTTTCTGTGGTGTGTATCATACATAATAAAAATATATTAACATTTTCTGAAATCTAAAAAAGCGGGGAGATCAAAAAGCTTGACATAGAATTTACATTTAGTATACTTCCAATAGGGGGGTCGGGGGGTCAGCAAATCAATAAATAATAAATATTAAATATATAAGACCTAAGAC
>Ga0209552_1000204_pt1 | contig 18718 bp, 16 predicted proteins | sample LauGreFaBDMM15SD_2_FD_188214 | JGI IMG/M metagenome (GOLD analysis project Ga0209552, IMG submission 188214) | Freshwater lake microbial communities from Lake Michigan, USA - Fa13.BD.MM15.SD (SPAdes) (version 2) | ecosystem: Environmental > Aquatic > Freshwater > Lake | place: Lake Michigan, USA... | reverse complement strand
CGGGATCGTGGTGATCCGCTCAGCCAGGCGCTTCCACTCGCTCAGCGGCAAAGCGGTGTCGGCGGCATCGGTCCACTTTTTGCCCAGGAAGGGCTGCCAGTCGACCGAGAATTTGTTCTTGAAGTGGGTCAGCACCGGGTCTTCTTTGTGCTTACCTGCCTCCAGTGCGGCGCGGTAGGCTTTGACCATGTCGTCGCCCAAAGTCGCGCCCAGTCCCTGCGCAGTGAGCCGATCGGCGTAGAGCTTGCGCGTGCCGGGGTGGGTGGCGATTTTTTTGTACATCAGCGGCTGGGTGAGCGAGGGCGTGTCCTGCTCGTTGTGGCCGAGTTTGCGAAAGCACACGATGTCGATCACGATATCCATGCTGAATTCCATGCGGTATTCCAGCGCCCACTGCACGGCCAGGATCACGGCTTCGGGGTCGTCGCCGTTGACATGCAAGACCGGGGCTTCGACCATTTTGACCACGTCGGTGCAATACACGCTAGAGCGGCTGTCGCGCGGGTCCGAGGTGGTAAAGCCGATCTGGTTGTTGATCACGATATGCACCGTGCCGCCCGTGGTGTAGCCACGGGTTTGGGCCAGCGCCAGCGTCTCTTGAATCACGCCCTGGCCGGCAAAGGCCGCGTCGCCGTGTACCAGCACCGGCAGCACCTGCTTGCCCTTGGGGTCGCCACGGCGGTCCATGCGGGCGCGCACCGAGCCTTCGACCACGGGGTTGACGATTTCCAGGTGCGAGGGGTTGAAAGCCAGACTCAAATGCACCGGGCCGCCGGGCGTGGCGACGTCGGAGCTAAAGCCTTGGTGGTATTTCACGTCGCCCGAAGTCAGCTCTTCGGGGGCGGTATGGTCGAACTCGGCGAACAAATCTGCCGGTTGTTTGCCCATGGTGTTGACCAGCACGTTCAAACGGCCCCGGTGGGCCATGCCGATCACGATCTCTTGCACGCCGCGCTGTCCGGCGGCTTGGATCAGCTCGTCCATGGCGGCGATGAAGCTCTCGCCACCCTCTAAAGAGAAGCGTTTCTGGCCCACGTATTTGGTGTGCAGAAAACGCTCCAGGCCCTCTGCGGCAGTCAGGTTTTCCAGGATGTTCTTTTTCTTCTCGGGCGAAAAGTTGGGTTTGCTGCGTATCGACTCCAGGCGCTGCTGCCACCAGCGTTTGTGCGACTGCTCGCTGGTGTACATGAACTCGGCACCCAAGGTACCGCAGTAGGTCTCGCGCAGCGCATTCATCAGCTCGCGCAAAGACATGTTTTTCTTGGCGAAGAAGGTGTTGCTGGTGTCGAAAACGATTTCCAGATCGGCATCGGTGAAGCCGTAGAACGCCGGATCCAGATCAGGAATCGCAGGCCGTTCGGTGCGCTTCAAGGGGTCCAAATCGGCCCAGCGCTGGCCGACGTTGCGGTAGGCGGCGATGAGCTGCTGCACGGCAGTGCGTTTGCGCCCCATCTCGACATCGGCGCTGGCCATCACGACTTTGGTACCACCGGCTTTGGCGCGCTCAGCAAAGGCGTTGATCACCGGCTGGTGCGGCACGTCGGTGGCGTTGGAGCCATCGACTGCGGGCACGTGCTGCAAGGCGTCGAAGTACTCGCGCCAGGATTCGGGCACGCTGCCGGGGTTAGCCAGGTAGTTTTCGTACAGCTCTTCGACGTAGGGCGCGTTGCCCCCGAAAAGATAGGTGTTGCCTTGATAGGCGGCGTAGACGGATTGCGTCTGTGTCATATGCGCTGACCTCCGTTCCCCTGCAGGGAACCTAAGTTGGTGGAATTACCTCCCGCTACACGGCTGGACCGTTTGGCGGATGCGACTGTGGCCGGAAGGGCTGAAAGTACCGGTGGATTGTGACACCCTCAAACGGGCGCAACTAAATCTTTAATTTGCTGGAGCGCGCTGGGGTCGTCCATGGTGGTCAGGTCGCCGGGGTCACGCCCTTCGCAGACCGCTTGGATGGCGCGGCGCAACAGTTTGCCGCTGCGGGTTTTGGGCAGCAGGTTCACAAAATACACGCGCGCCGGGCGTCCCACTGCGCCGATGGATTGCTCCACCACCCGCATGACCTCGCCTTCCAGGCGCAATTTGGCCGCCGGGTCGTCCAGACCGCTGGCGTCCTTGGCCACGGCAAAAGCCACGGCCACCTGGCCTTTGAGCTGGTCGGCCACCCCGACCACGGCAACTTCGGCCACGTTGGGGTGGCTGGAGATGCATTCTTCAATCTCGCGCGTGCCCAGCCGGTGACCGGCGACGTTGATCACGTCATCGGTGCGGCCCAGGATGAAGTAGTACCCATCGGCGTCGCGCACCGCCCAATCAAAGGTGCTGTAAATCAGGCGGTTGGGAATGCTCTTCCAGTAGGTGTTCACAAAACGGGCGTCGTCGCGCCACACGGTTTGCATGCAGCCCGGGGGCAGCGGACCTTCGAGCGCGAGCACACCTTTTTTGTCCGGACCGAGCAACTCTTCACCGGTTTCGTTGTCCAGCAGCTTGGCGTTGTAGCCGTACATGGGCAGGCCGGGACTGCCGAACTTGCTGGTTTGCTTTTCCACGCCGTTGGCCAGGGTGAGGATGGGCCAGCCGCTCTCGGTCTGCCAGTAGTTATCGATGATGGGTTTGCCCAGGCCTTCGCTGATCCACTGCGCGGTAGGCTCATCCAGCGGCTCGCCCGCCAGAAACAGGGCACGCAGGCTGGACAGGTCGTACTGGCGCAAGAGCGCCGGGTCTTGCTTTTTGAGCACGCGCACGGCAGTGGGCGCGCTGAACATCACGGTGACGCGGTACTTCTGCACCAGCTCCCACCAGATGCCGCCATGGGGCCGCGTGGGCAAGCCCTCGTACAGGATGGTCGCCATGCCGCCGATCAGCGGGCCGTAGACGATGTAGCAATGCCCCACCACCCAGCCGATGTCGCTGGTGCAGAAATAGGTCTCGCCGGGCTTGGTGCAAAAAATATGCTCCATGCTGGCGGCCAGCGCCACGGCGTAACCGCCGCTGTCGCGCTGCACGCCCTTGGGCTTGCCGGTGGTGCCGCTGGTGTACAGCGTGTAACTGGGGTGGGTGGATTCCAGCCAGACGCAGGGAACCACCGTGGCGGCGCACTGTTCGCGCAAAGCGCTCCAGAGATGGTCCCGCCCAGCAACGATATCCATGGGCGCGAGCCGGCGGTCTGCCAGCAAAACGGCCTGGGGTTTGTGGCTGGACAGCGCGATGGCGGCGTCCAGCAGCGGCTTGTAGGGCACGACTTTGCCGCCGCGCGAACCGGCGTCGGCGCTGACGATCAGCGTGGGCTGCGCATCCTCGATGCGCGAGGCCAACGAACCCGAGGCGAAACCGCCAAACACCACCGAGTGGATGGCTCCAATGCGGGTACAGGCCAGCATGGCGAACACGGCGTCGGCAATCATGGGCATGTAAATCAGCACCCGGTCGCCGGTGCGCACACCCAGCAACTGCATGGCGGCGGCCATGCGCTGCACTTCGTCGTGCAGTTGGGCGTAGGTGTAGACGCGCTCGGTGTCGGTTTCGGTGGAAACGGCGATCAGGGCGGCCTGGTCGCCCCGGGCAGCCAGGTGCCGGTCGATGGCGTTGTGGCAGATGTTGGTCGTGCCGCCGACGAACCACTTGGCAAAGGGTGGGTTGCTGTAGTCGCAAATTTGTTGCGGCTGCGTTTGCCAATCAATTTTTTGAGCCTGTTCGGACCAAAAGGCGTCGGGCTCGGCGAGCGAGCGGCGGTGAAATTCTTGGTAGCGGGTCATGGCTTGTCTCCACGGGGTGCACTGCACCATTGATATTCTGCTGCCGGATTATCGTGGCCCAACTTGCGCGCGGCTGACTGCCGCAGCCGCCCTACTTCACCAGCTGCAACATGGCCTTAAAGGCGGGGTGTTCGGCGCTGCGCAACCACTCATAGGTCACCATTTCGGTGGTCACCAGCTCAACGCCCGCGCCGGCCAGCCGGTCAAAGGCGGCGTCGCGGTTGCGTTCCGTGCGCGAGGTGCAGGCGTCGGTGACGACCCACACTTCAAACTCGTCCTCCACTAAATCCAAGGCGGTTTGCAGCATGCAAATATGGGCTTCGCAACCCGCCAGCACGATGCTCTGGCGCTGCGCTGCAGCAGGTTTTTGCAGGTGCTTGGGCAGGCTGCGGGCGTTGCCCTGCGGCGCCTGGGGGGCCTGGATCTCGGGCCGCAACCATTCGCCCAGGCCCTCTTCGACGGCGCTGAACTGCATTTTGCTCAGGGTGCGCGCCCGCGCTTGGCTTAGAGCGGCCTGCAATCCCTCCACCGTGGGGCCCAGCCGCGACGGGTTTTGCTCGGTGGCGACAACCGGAACCTGCATGAGGGCCGCCACCTGCGCCAGCCGAGCGGCGTTGGCAACCACGGCGGTGGCATCCAGCATGGCGGGCATCAGGCGGACCTGGTAATCCATCAATACCAGCTGGCATTCTTGGGCGTCTAAGAGCATGGGGCATCCTGGGTTGTAGTGAATCGGGCGCAAAGGCGCAGCTGGGCAAGCGCGGGCCAGCCGGTAAAGGGGCCTATGCCAAAATCGTCGGCTTGCTTGCGAGAATACCGGAACCCCCTGAATGCGCATATTTCTGACCGCCCTCCTGGCCGCACTGCTGTGCGTTGGGCTGGCGTGCGCGCAAACTGCGGCACCCCCGCCGCCAGCGGACGATGCGCTGGGCAGCTTGATGGCTGAGAAGGGTTTGCTGGGCACTGTCGGCACTATTGGTAGCAAAGTAGGCGACCAGGCGTCCGACCTGGTGGCTTCTACGCTGGGTTTCCTGGGTGTTCCCTACCGCAGAGGCGGGGTTGCGTTGGAGACCGGCTTTGATTGCAGCGGCTTTGTGAAATACATGTTTGAGAACACGCTGGGCCTGGTGCTGCCGCGCAGTGCGGCCCAACAGGCTGCCGCCACCCAAAAGATCGACTCCAGCGAGCTCAAGCCGGGTGATCTGGTTTTTTTCAACACCATGCGCCGGACTTTCAGCCATGTCGGCATTTATGTGGGTAACGGCAAATTCATCCACTCGCCCAAGCCTGGCGGCGAGGTACGCATCGAAGACATGAAGACCAGCTACTGGGCGCGCCGCTTTGACGGCGCCCGCCGCGTAGCGACGGACGCCCCATCTGATTCCCAATAAAGCGAGACCCTTTCACCATGCAGCCTTTTCACCTCGCCTTCCCGGTGACATCCCTGGACAAGGCCCGCGCTTTTTATGGCGATTTGCTGGGTTGCCCGGAGGGGCGTTCTTCGCCGGAGTGGGTTGATTTCAATTTTTTCGGCCACCAAATCGTCGCCCATTTAAGCCCTGACGAGGCCGGCCACCACAACACCAGTGCGGTGGATGGCGACAAGGTTCCGGTGCGGCATTTCGGCATGGTGCTGGAGATGGCGCAGTGGGAGGCGATGGCGGCAAAGCTGCAAAAGGCCGGCATTGCGTTCGTGATTGAGCCGCACATCCGCTTCAAAGGCCAGGTGGGCGAGCAGGCCACCATGTTTTTTCTCGACCCCTGCGGCAACGCGGTGGAATTCAAGGCCTTTGCCGACCCAAGTCGGCTTTTTGCCAAATAGGCGCAGGCCCCTGGCCTAGAGAATGCTGCGCAGGTTCGCCTGCTGCCATCCGGCACCGTCCCACAGCGCAGCGGTTGCCGGGTTGTGCTCCAGCAGCAGCGTCAACAAGGGGCGCGCGGGGGTGGTTTGCGGGTCAGCCAGGAGCACATAGCGGGCATCGCTTTGCGGGCCCTGCGCTTCACTCAACAGGCCGATCCAGTCCATGGCCACCAAGCGCTCTAAAGCCGGTTCGAGTTGTTGCGCGGTCAGCGACAGGCGCGTGCTCAGAGCGCTCATGGTCAGGCCCTTGTCCGCAGACTGCCGCACACTGTCCAAGGCCTGCAAAATTTCCAGCGCGACCTGGAATTCCGAGCCAGCACCGGCGCGTTTGCGCGGCGCACCTTCGAGCAGCGCGGGCACATAGGCGGTCAGCGTCGCCCCTAACAGCACGATGACCCAGGCGATGTAAATCCAGACCAGCAAAATCGGCAGCGTGGCAAATGCCCCGTAGACCAGCGAATACGTGGGCACTTTGCTGAGGTAGTAGCCCAACAAACGCTTGGCAATCTCCAGACACACCGCCACGAACAAGCCGCCCATCCAGGCGTGGCCCCAGCGCACATGGGTGTTGGGCACGTACTGGAACATGGCCGCCATAACCGCCGCCACCATGCCGAACTGCACCGTATCGAGCAGCAGCCCGACCCCGCCCGGCAAACCGGCGACCAGCCCTTTAGACGCGGAAATGGCATACGAGGTCATGGTCACGCTCAGGCCGAAGATCAGCGGCCCCACGGTCATGGCGGTCCAGTAAATCAGCATGCGCTGGCCCAGCGAGCGCGCGGTGCGCACGCGCCAGATGGCATTGAGCGTGCGGTCAATCGTGAGAATCATGGCCAAGACGCTGAGCACCAGAATGACCAGACCGGCCAGCCCGAGCTTGTTGGCCTTGCCGGCAAACAGGGTCAGGTAGCCCAGCACCTGGCGCGCAATGTTTTCGGGCACCAGGCTCTCCACCAGCCATTTCTGGGCAATATCCTGGAACTTGCTGAAAACCGGAAACGCGGTGACGACTGCCAGCACCACGGTGATCATGGGCACCAGCGCAATCATGGTGGTGAAGGTCAGGCTACCGGCCGTGACGCCCAAGCGGTCTTGCGCGAAGCGCTCCCGCAGGGTGACAAAGGCCTCGCGCCAGCGCAAATGCCACAGGTCGCCCAACCAGGCCCGAAATCGGTGGAAGCTACGCATGGGGCAATGATCCCACCGGGTCCAACCAGGCATTCAGCGCGCTTTCGCACTGCGCGGCGTTATCAAAACGCAACGGGTGTATGCCAAACGCCGCTGCCGCGTCCACATTGACCTGCATGTCATCGATGAACACCGATTGCGCCGGGTCAATGGCGCAATGCTGCAGCACATGGGCGTAAATACCCGGTTCCGGTTTGCACATGCCGACCTGGCAGGAAATCACCCGCGCACTGAACAAATTCCAAAAGGTGTAGGTTCGCTCGAGGTAGGCCAGCGCATGGTGCGGCATATTGGAGAGGCAATACAGGCTATGGCCCGCAGCATGCATACGCTGCATGATCGCCAAGGTATCTTCTTTCAAACGCAAGCTGGCCAGCACCGCATCAAAGAAAGCATCCACGGCAGAAGGCGACCACGCTGTACGGCTGGCGGCCCGCTGAATAGCATCCTCACGCGCCAAGCTGCCACGGTCCAGGGCCAACCAATCCGGATGCTGAAGAATCTGCGTCAGCGCCATCTGCTGGAAAGCCGGGTCATCAAACTCCTGCGCGCAAATGGCTTGCGGATTCCATTCCACCACCACGCCGCCAAGGTCAAAAATCAGGTTCATAAGAAGAGAAAGCTTAACCCAGGCACTTCGCGGGACGAGCCAGCCCGCTTTGCAGCGAAAATGTACGCACATGAATTCCTTGAACACTGTGGCGGACGCTCCGACCGACTTACCCCCCAATCTGGTTGACCGCACGCGCTGGCTCGCGGTGGGCAGCCTGGTGGGCCTGATAGTGCTCAGCCTGGTCTGGGAATTGTGGGCCGCGCCGCTGCGCCCGGGCGGCTCGCTGCTGGCGCTCAAGGCCTTGCCCTTGTGTGTGCCGCTGGCAGGACTCTTGAAAAATCGCATGTACACCTACCGCTGGGTCAGTTTGATGGTGTGGCTGTATTTCACTGAGGGCGTGGTCCGCGCCTGGGGTGACCCGGCACCCGGCAACTGGCTGGCGATGGTCGAGGTGGCGCTCTGTCTGGCGCTGTTTGCTGCCTGTGCCTGGCATGTCCGTTTACGTTTCAGGAATGCCCGCAATGCCGCATAGTGAACTCTTGCAGACCCTGCGCGCCCTGCTGGGGCCATCCCATGTGCTGGTGGACGGCGATCTGAGCGCCTACGAGCTGGACTGGCGTGGCCGCGAGCGCGGCAAAGCGCTGGCGGTAGTGCGCCCCGGTTCGACACAGGAGGTGGCAGCGGTCGTGAAAGCCTGCGTCGCAGCGGGGGTGAGCATGGTGCCCCAAGGCGGCAATACCGGTATGGTGGTGGGCTCCACGCCGGACGCATCGGGCGAGCAGGTGGTGATCAGCCTGGGCCGGATGAACGCGGTGCGCAAGCTCGACGCCGATAACCTGACGATTACCGTTGACGCGGGCTGCATCCTCCAAAACCTGCAAACCGTGTGCGAAGCGGCCGGGCTGTTGTTTCCGCTGAGCCTGGCCTCGCAAGGCAGTTGCACCATCGGCGGCAATCTGGGCACCAACGCGGGCGGCACGCAGGTGGTGCGTTTTGGCAATACGCGCGATTTGTGCCTGGGCCTGGAAGTGGTCACGCCGCAGGGCGAGATTTGGGACGGTTTGACCGGCCTGCGCAAAGACAACACCGGCTATGACCTGCGCCACCTGTTTATCGGTTCTGAGGGCACGCTGGGCATCATCACGGCTGCGGTCATGAAGTTGTACCCCGCACCACGGGCCAAAATGACCGCGCTGGTCGCCCTGCCCTCGCTGAAAGCGGCGGTGCAGCTTTTGGGCCTGGCCCACAGCCATCTTGGCGCGGGCCTGACCGGTTTTGAGGTCATGGGACAGTTTGCGCTGAGCCTGGTGCACAAACACTTTCCGGAGCAGCGCGTGCCGTTTTTCCAGACCGTGCCCTATTGCGTGGTGCTGGAAAACTCGGATACCGAATCCGAAGCCCACGCGCGTACGCAACTCGAGACTTTGCTGGAGGCCGCCGTAGAACAGGGGTGCGCGGTTGACGCGGTGGTGGCAGAGAACATCGCCCAGGCGCGCGCGCTGTGGCATATCCGCGAGAGCATCCCGCTGGCGCAGGCCAAAGAGGGCTTGAACATCAAGCACGATATTTCCATTGCCGTATCCCGCATCCCGGAATTTGTGGCCCAGGCCGAAACCGCGCTCGCCAGGAGCCATCCGGGGATTCGGCTGGTGAACTACGGACACCTGGGTGACGGCAATCTGCACTTCAATGTGCAGGCACCGGTTGAGGCGGATGCACAGGCCTTTTTGCGCGATGAAGAAGGACCGATCAACGCGGTGGTCTATGGGCTGGTGGATGCGTTCAACGGCTCCATTTCAGCGGAACACGGCATTGGCAGCCTCAAGCGCGAAAAGCTGGCCAAACACAAATCGCCGGTGGCGTTGGACATGATGCGCGCCATCAAGGGTGTGCTCGATCCCCACAATCGGATGAACCCGGGTCGCATGCTCAACCCGGACGCCAGCAACAGCCAAAGCCACGGCGATTCAGCCACCCCCTGATGGCGCACACCGCCTTACTGGGACTGGTTTACCTGTCCTTTATCAGCATTGGCTTGCCTGACGGCATGTTGGGCGTGGCGTGGCCGGCGATGCGCCTGCAAATGGACCAGCCTCTGGCAGCGGTTGGCGCGATCACCATGACCATGACGGCGTGCTCAGCCGCCGCCAGCCTGCTGGCCGGTTCCGTGGTGCTGCGCATCGGCACGGGGGCCGTGGTGGCCGGGAGTTGCTTGTTGACCGCGCTGGGCTTGCTGGGCTTCGCAGTGGCGCCGTCGTTCGGCTGGCTGGTCGCATTGGCCATTCCGCTGGGTGTGGGCGCGGGCGCGGTAGACGCCAGCTTGAACCATTTTGTATCCGCCCACTATTCCTCGCGCCACATGAACTGGTTGCATGGGTTCTGGGGTGTGGGCGCCACCACCGGGCCGCTGGTGATGGGCGCGGCCCTGGCCAGTGAAGGCGGTTGGACAGCCGGGGCGCGCAGCATCGGGCTGATGCAACTCGGGCTGGCGTTGGTCTTGTTTGCCACGGTGTCCTTGTGGTCGCGCCAAACGGCGCAAGCACCTGCAGACGCCGATCAGCCAGGCCAGCCGTCCGCCGACCGCAACCCGCCGCGTTTGGCCATGTGGCTGGCACCGCTGTGTTTTTTGTTCTATGTCTCCGCCGAAATGGGTACCGGCTTGTGGGCGGCTAGCATTCTGGTGACCGACCGCGGCCTGTCGGCAGGGGACGCCAGTGTCTGGGTGTCGCTGTATTTCGGCGCGATCACGGTGGGGCGTTTTGCGGTGGGGCTGGTGGCTAACCGCGTCGGCAACCGCAGGCTGGTGCGCCTGGGCATTGTTGTGGCGATGGCTGGTGCCCTGCTGTTTGCGCTGCCAGCCGTATTCGGGGCGTTCTCGCCCGTGGGGCTGGTCATCATGGGCCTGGGTTGCGCGCCGATATTTCCGTCGCTTATGCACGAAACCGCGCGCCGGTTTCCGCCGGAGGTGGTGCGCCAGCTGATTGGCCGCCAGATGACCTGTGCCTATGCTGGCAGCTCAGTCGTTCCCGCTGCCTTCGGCCTCCTGGCCACCTGGGCTGGGCTGCAGACCGTGATGCCGGTGGTGGTGGTGTTATTGCTGATCCTGCTTCTGGTCACGTACCGCCTTGATCGTTTGACCTGAGGCCGCGCCGCCTAGAATTCGCCTACTGTCTGCCTACTTTTTATGCAAGCCGATTCACCCCGCCCCATCCGCCAGCAATACGAAGACCTGCTGCGCCACGCCTTCACGCAGGGCGTGGTCAAGTCGGACCGCACCGGTACCGGCACCACCAGCGTCTTTGGTTACCAGATGCGTTTTGACCTGCGCGAGGGCTTCCCGCTGGTCACCACCAAAAGGGTGCACCTGCGCTCCATCATCCAGGAACTGCTGTGGTTTCTCACCGGTTCATCCAACAACAACTGGCTCAAAGAGCGCGGCGTCTCCATTTGGGACGAATGGGCGAAACCCGACGGCGATCTGGGTCCGGTCTACGGCGTGCAATGGCGCAGCTGGCCCACGCCGGATGGACGCCACATCGACCAGATCAGCGAGCTGATGGCCACGCTCCAATCCAACCCTGATTCGCGCCGTATGATCGTCAGCGCCTGGAATGTGGCCGATTTGTCCAAGATGGCGTTGATGCCCTGCCATGCGTTTTTCCAGTTTTACGTAGCCCCGACCACCGACCCCGGAACCCGCCCCCGATTGAGCTGCCAGCTCTACCAGCGCAGCGCCGATATTTTTCTGGGCGTGCCCTTTAACATCGCCAGCTACGCCTTGCTCACCCACATGGTGGCGCAACAGTGCGACATGGACGTGGGCGACTTCATCTGGACCGGCGGCGATTGCCATGTCTACAGCAACCACGCCGAGCAGGTGCGGCTGCAACTCAGCCGCGCGCCGCGGCCCTACCCCACGCTGCAGATCAAACGCCGCCCGGCTTCGATCTTTGACTATGCATTCGAAGACTTTGACGTCAGCGGCTACGAGCCGCACGATGCCATCAAAGCGCCGGTCGCGGTGTAAGGCGCGCATGCAGCTGCACCTGATTTATGCCCGCGCCCGCAACGGCGTGATCGGGCGTGACAACAACCTGCCCTGGCATTTGCCCGAAGACCTGGCGCATTTCAAGCGCCTGACGCTGGGTTGCCCAGTGATCATGGGGCGCAAAACCTGGGACTCGCTCCCGCCGAAATTCCGCCCCTTGCCCGGGCGCAACAACATCGTCGTCACCCGCCAGCCGGATTGGCACAACGTGGGTGCGATCTCAGCGCATGGATTGGAAGCGGCCCTGTCACTGTGCGCGCAGGCAGAACACGTATGGGTGATCGGTGGTGCGCAAATTTATGCGCAGGCGCTGCCGCTGGCCACCACGGTGGAGGTCACCGAAATTGATGCCGACTTCGAAGGCGATGCCTACGCGCCTGCCTTGGGTGCGCAGTGGCGCGAGCACCAGCGCGAAGCGTATACCGCAGCCAACGGACTCCCCTATAGCTTTGTGCGCTACGTTCGCGCCTAGCCCAGCGGGCAGATCGCGAGCCCCTATGATGCGGCGCTTCTTCCCCACACCAACGCGATGACGATGCAACTTGCCACCTGGAACGTCAACTCTTTGGCCGTGCGCCTGCCCCAGGTACTCGATTGGCTGGCAGCCCATCCGGTTGATGTACTGGCCTTGCAAGAGCTCAAACTCAGCGACGACAAGTTTCCGCATGCCGCCTTCACCGAGGCCGGTTACCAGTCACACTGCTTCGGGCAAAAAACCTACAACGGCGTGGCGCTAATCAGCCGCCAAGAACTCACCGGCGTGGTGCGTAACAACCCCTTGTTTGCCGACGATATGGCGCGCATCATCAGCGCCAACCTGGGCGACATACGGGTGATCGGCGCCTATTTCCCCAACGGGCAGGCGCCGGGCACCGACAAATTTGAATACAAGCTGGAATGGCTCAAGGCACTGCGTGCCTGGGTGAAGTCAGAGCTGCTGGCACACCCCAAGCTGGTGCTGATGGGCGACTACAACATCACCTTTGACGATTCCGATGTCTGGGATCCGGAAGGCATGCGCGACCACATTCATTGCACCGACGAAGAACGCTACGAACTCAGCGCGCTCGTTGCCTTGGGTTTGCACGACAGCCTGCGGCTTTTTCCCCAGCCGCCCAAAAGCTACAGCTGGTGGGATTACCGCGACATGGGCTTTCGGCGTAACCGGGGTTTGCGGATCGACCACATTTTGGTAAGCGATGCGCTGAAAACTACGGTGCGCGCCTGCGAGATTGACAAGACACCCCGCAAGAACGAGCGCCCCAGCGACCACGCGCCTGTCATCGTGACGCTGGCCTAAAGGCGATCAGGCAGAGTCGGCCAACGCGGCTTGCTGATCCAACCCCAGTTCCTGGATTTTGCGGGTGATGGTGTTGCGGCCAATGCCCAGCCGGTTGGCCGCGTCCACCCGGCGTCCCCGGGTGGTTTGCAGCGCCGCGCGGATCAAGCGCGACTCGAATCTGCGGGTCAGAACGTCCCACACATCGCTGCAATCGGCTTGTAAAAGCTCCAAGGCCTCGTGCTCCAAATCGAGTTCCCAGGTGTTGATCGGCGGCAGGGGCAGCGCGGTATCTGTCGGCGCAGGGAGCACCGCTGGCGCAGGTGCAGCAGCATCAATGGGGGCGTAGATAGCCGCAGGCGGCGCGGCCCAGATCACCGGCTGCACCGCCGCCGCGCTACCCGCCAGGCCAAAAGCCGACAGCACTTCCGGTGGCAGGTCTTTGGGCTCTATCGATTGCGAAGGGGCCATCACGGTCAGCCAGTGGCAGATGTTTTCGAGCTGGCGCACATTGCCGGGAAACGGAAAGGCTTCGAGTACCAGCAATGCCGCGTCCGAGATCCGCTTCACTTCCACGCCCAACTGGTGGGCACTGACCTGCAAAAAATGGCGCGTGAGTGGCGCGACATCCTCGCGCCGCTCGCGCAGGGCCGGGAGCCGCAGGCGGATCACATTGAGCCGGTGCAACAAGTCTTCGCGGAACAAACCGAGCTTGACGCGCTCTTCCAAATCCTGGTGCGTGGCGGCAATCACCCGCACATTGGTCTTGACAGACGTATGGCCGCCCACACGGTAAAAACTGCCATCGCTCAAAACCCGCAGCAAGCGCGTTTGCAGCTCAAAGGGCATGTCGCCAATTTCATCGAGAAACAAGGTGCCGCCATCGGCCTGCTCAAAACGTCCGCGCCGCTGGCCCTGCGCGCCCGTGAAAGCGCCCCGCTCATGGCCGAACAGTTCGCTCTCAAGCAACTCTTTGGGAATCGCGGCGGTATTGATCGCCACGAATGGACCGTTTGCGCGCGGCGAGTGTTTGTGCAGAGCACGCGCGACCAGCTCCTTGCCGGAGCCGGATTCGCCGGTGACCAGCACGGTGACATGGCTTTGGCTCAAGCGTCCGATGGCGCGGAACACATCCTGCATCGCGGGTGCTTGTCCCATCATTTCAGGCGCGTCAGTCTGGGCGGTGTCAGCGACTTCTTCGCGCAGACTTTCCTCCATGGCGCGGCGGATCAGCTCGATGGCTTTGGGCAGGTCAAAGGGTTTGGGCAGGTACTCGAATGCCCCGCCTTGGAATGCGCTGACCGCGCTGTCGAGGTCGGAGAACGCGGTCATGATGATCACCGGAAGGCTGGGGTAACGCGCTTTGACCTTCTCCAGTAGCTCCAAGCCGGACTCGCCCGGCATCCGGATATCGCTGAGCAAAATTTGCGGTCCGGGCCCGTCGCTGATGGAGAGCGCGCGCAAGACCTCGGCGGCGCTGGCAAAGCTGCGCGTGGGCAACTGCTCGCGCAGCAGGGCTTTCTCGAGTACGAAGCGAATCGACTGGTCGTCATCGACTATCCAAACGGGCTTCATGGCGGTGTATCTCCCAAGAATGCCTCAGGGCAAAGGAATCAAAATTTTGAAATCGGTATGTCCCGGAGCGCTGTCGACCTCGATCGTGCCGTGGTGCTGTTGCACAAAGGTCTGCGCCAATGTCAGGCCCAAACCTGAGCCGCCTTCCCGCCCGGATACCAGGGGATAAAACAGCCGGTCCTTGATCGAATCGGGTACGCCCGGTCCATTGTCAACAACATGCAATTCCAGTGCCAGTCGATGCCGGTGTTTGCCAAAAGTGACTTGGCGGGCCACGCGGGTGGAAAAGGTCAGTCGCGCGTCGCCCACTTCGCGCCGCTTCGCCAGCGCCAGGCAGGCGTTTTGCGCAATATTGAGCACCGCCTGTATCAGTTGTTCGCGGTCGCCGCGCAAATCTGGAATCGAAATGTCGTAATCACGCGCCACCGTCAGACCTTTAGGGAACTCGGCCAGGATGAGCGAGCGCACCCGTTCACATACCTCATGGATGTTGACGTCGCCCACTACATGTGCGCGCCGGTGGGGTGCAAGCAAGCGGTCCACCAGGGTTTGCAGGCGGTCGGCTTCGTGGATGATGACCTGGGTGTATTCCAGCAGATCGTGGGACTGGATTTCCATTTCCAGCAACTGGGCGGCACCGCGTATGCCCCCTAATGGATTCTTGATTTCGTGCGCAAGATTGCGAATAAGCTCTTTATTGGTGCGCGCCTGCTCGGCCAGACGCTCCTCACGGTCCTGCCGGACTTGCTGTTCCTGCGGCACCATTTCGATGATCACCTCATCCGTGCCCAAGGTATGGGAGACCATCACATGCACCAACATGGCGTCTTGGCCACTGCGGCGCAGCGTGGCGTCATAACGGAGCACCGAGAACGTATTTTTCTGCACGCCTTGCAAAGCGCCCAGCAGTGGCTGGGGTTCAAAAAAGTAATCGGGCAGCAGCGTGCCCGTAATCATGCGCCGGGAAAGCCCCACGGCGTCTTCAAACACCGCGTTGCTGAATTGCACCCGCCCCTGCGCGTCGACCACGCTGACTAAACTGGCCAAGAGGTCAAAAGCCTGGAAGCGGGACTCGTTGCGATGGCTGTGCATGCGCACGCCTCAGGGTTGCAGCACCACGCCCATGCGCGCGAGTTCCCGGCGGATGCCCGTGAGATCGGCCTCGGTGCGGGCGATGCTCGATTGCAATGCGGCTAAGCGGTCCAAGTATTTTTGCGGGTTGCTGCGCTCGGAGCCCAGGCGTTCAGGTTCGCCCTGGTTGTATTCGCTTTGCAAGTCCTGTAGGCGCTGGCGGGTCTTGCGCCATTCGGCCTCGAGAATCTGGCGCGACTCGCCATCTTTTTGTGTCTGCGCAAGGCTGCTCACCCGGTTCGCTGTGCGGTTGGAGGACTGCGCCGCAGCGGGTGGTTTAGCGGGGATGGCTGACTTCGATTCCTGGGGCTGCGGCGGCACGACCGTGACCCGGTCCACCGCCAGCTGGGTGCACGTCGAGTCACGGCTTTTGTCCGCATTGGTGTACAGGTTGCCGCAACGGTACAAGCGGTCCTGGGCTACACATGCCGTGTATGCAGCACTTCCCACTAGCGCCACAACGCAGCAGGACCAGGTGACGGCGTGCGACGACAGCCTTCGGGTTGCAAACATGGTTGGAATTATGGCCCGTCTCCAAGGACAAGGGCGGCCCTGGGGCCGCCCTCTCACCGCAGCAAGCGCACAAGGTGCCGTAACTTCGGCTCTTGGTGCGAATGCTGTGTGTTGCAACGCTTAGAGCGAGTAGTACATGTCGAACTCGATCGGGTGAGTCGCCATGCGCAAGCGCGTGACTTCGCCCATTTTGAGTTCGATGTAGGCATCGAGCATGCTGTCGGTGAACACGCCGCCTTTGGTCAGGAAGGCGCGGTCCGCGTTCAGGCAGTCCAGCGCCTGGTCCAGGCTGTGGCAGACGGTTGGCACCAATGCGTCTTCTTCGGGCGGCAGGTGGTACAGGTCTTTGGTGGCTGCCTCGCCGGGGTAGATTTTGTTTTCCACACCGTCCAGGCCCGCCATCATCAGCGCGGCAAAGCCCAGATACGGGTTCATCAGTGGATCGGGGAAGCGCGCTTCGATGCGGCGGCCCTTGGGGTTGGCCACAAACGGAATGCGAATCGACGCAGAACGGTTGCGCGACGAATAAGCCAGCTTGACCGGTGCCTCATAGCCGGGAACCAAGCGCTTGTAGCTGTTGGTGCCGGGGTTGGTGATCGCGTTCAGCGCGCGGGCGTGCTTGATGATGCCGCCGATGTAGTACAGCGCAAAGTCGGACAAACCGGCGTAGCCATCACCGGCGAACAGGTTTTTGCCGTCTTTCCAGATCGACTGGTGCACATGCATGCCGGAGCCGTTGTCGCCGACGATTGGCTTGGGCATGAAGGTGGCGGTTTTGCCGTAGTTGTGGGCCACGTTTTGCACCACATATTTCAGAATTTGGGTCCAGTCAGCGCGCTGCACCAAGGTGCTGAAGCGGGTGCCGATTTCGTTTTGTCCGGCGCCTGCGACCTCGTGGTGGAACACCTCCACGGGGATGCCGAGTTGCTCAAGAATCAGCGACATTTCAGCGCGCATGTCCTGGGTACTGTCCACCGGAGGGACCGGGAAATAACCGCCTTTGACCGTGGGACGGTGGCCTTTGTTGGCACCGTTCATGTCCTTGCCGGAGTTCCAGGGCGCTTCGTATTCTTCGATTTTGAAGAAGGAGCCGGACATATCGGTGTTCCAACGCACGTCGTCAAAAATGAAGAACTCGGGCTCCGGGCCGAAGAAGGCGGTGTCGCCAATGCCAGAGGCCTTCAAATAGGCTTCAGCGCGCTTGGCAATCGAGCGGGGATCGCGGTCATAGGCCTTGCCGTCGCTGGGCTCGACTACATCGCAGCTAAGGAACAGGGTGGTCTCTTCAAAGAAGGGGTCGATGTTGGCGGTGTTGGGGTCGGGCATGAGTTGCATATCCGAGGCTTCGATACCCTTCCAGCCGGCGATGGACGATCCGTCAAATGCGTGGCCTGATGTGAATTTGTCTTCGTCAAAATGCGAAATCGGCACGGTCACGTGCTGCTCTTTACCCCGGGTATCGGTGAAACGGAAGTCAACAAACTTGACCTCGTTGTCTTTCACCATCTTCATGACGTCTGCGACGGTCTTGGCCATCAAATGCTCCTTAAGCGCGGTTTAAAAAATCTGAAAATCACTACTTGGGTCAGCAGTTTCTGTGCCACTGCGAAGCCAAGCCGCGATTGTCGCCCAGACCTCTCACGCCACCCGCAAGCTCCGCACAGCGACCGAAAGAGACCGATCCTTACGAAAGCACCATATTGGTGCAATTGTATCAATATGCTCTAATTTAGTGCGTTAATAGTGCTAACGCACTAATTCGGGGCCAAGCTTCAAGGCATAAGCCCCCAAGCCCTGTTTCAGCGCGCCGAATGCCACTGCGCAGGCGCCCGGCTCGCCTTTGACGCCGAGTTCGATATGTCGCCCGTATTCCACATGGTCCACGCTGGGCAAGCTGAAGACCTTGACCGGGTGCTCGCGCTCAATGGACTCCATCAAGGGCGTCAGCGTCGCCTCCATCGCGCCGAACACGATGACCGATTGCTCGCAATACGCGTTCTTGCGGAATAAGTGCCGGTACTGCTGGTCGAGCACCCACTCCACCATCGGCCAGGCCATGACCGGAAACCCGGGCACAAAGTGCACCGCCCCGCCCTCGCTTCCGGGGCAGCTGAAGCCGGCGATCTTGTTGTACGGGTTGGGAATAATGTGGCAGCCCAGCGGGAACATGGCCATGTTCAAACGGTGGCGGTTGTCGACGCGCTCGGGCTCATAGGGCACACCCTGTTCCCGGGCCACATCCTGCATGCGCTCGTAAATCAAGGCCTCGGCCTGCGGGTGCAAGGCCAGGGGCAGGCCCAGCGCGCGGGCCGCGCATTGGCGCGTATGGTCATCCGGCGTGGCACCGATACCGCCGAACGAAAACACCACATCCCCGCTGCTGAAGGCGCGCGTCAGAGCAGCGGTGATGCGGTCAAGGTCGTCGCCCACGTAATCGGCGTACGAGACGCTGAGGCCCCGCGCGCTCAGCAGTTCGATGGCGCGGCTCAGGTGCTTGTCGGCGCGTTTGCCCGAGAGAATTTCATCGCCAATGATCAGGAGTCCAAAGTGCATGTTCAGCCGTTCACAGTCAGGGGAAGATCCACGCTGGGCTGTGGAGTTACCGGCCCGGCGCGTTGCCGCAAGGCGTGCAGACAAGCCAGACAAAAATGAATAAACCAGAGCGAAGCGAAGGAAAAAACCAGCACGTACAGCCACATCGAAACCGGCAACAGCAAGGGGGCCATCGCTATCGTCATCAAGCCGGCGGACCAGATCAGACTGGGCCCCGCACCCATCAAACCGACCACAACCCCCATACCCAATAGAGGGT
>Ga0209552_1000199_pt1 | contig 18928 bp, 27 predicted proteins | sample LauGreFaBDMM15SD_2_FD_188214 | JGI IMG/M metagenome (GOLD analysis project Ga0209552, IMG submission 188214) | Freshwater lake microbial communities from Lake Michigan, USA - Fa13.BD.MM15.SD (SPAdes) (version 2) | ecosystem: Environmental > Aquatic > Freshwater > Lake | place: Lake Michigan, USA... | reverse complement strand
TTGACCCCCATCAATAGAAATTGTTGCGCTTGAAATGTTCCCACGCTCCGCAAGGACCGCTAGAACCATATCTTCGGCCAATGTAGGCCAGTGCTGCAATCGTCTGAGCAACAGTTGATTTACTGCGTTTCATACCTAGATTGCGATAAGTGCCATCCAATAACTGCCCAACACCTGATGCGGTGCTAGTCGGATTCTTCTTATCTGCCCAAGCGCTTTCTTTGCTCATTAAAGCATTGAAGCACTTGAACTGATGTGCGGTAAGTAGCTCGCGAGCCACTTCCTTTGGATTAACCTGCATCAACGCTGGGCGATCCTTGTAGATAACCAGTTGCGGTATTGCAGGCGGTGCCATTATTGCTTGAACTGTTAATGAAGTTCCTACGCTAACCACAATGATTAACGCAAGCCTTCGGATAAGTTTTTTGTCTGTTGGTGTAATGGTGCTGCTCCTTGTTCAGTTGCTAACCACTTGCCCACAATTCGCTTTGCATAACTAGGCGATGTGTTCAATTGGCCTGCAATTTCGTTGACAGACAACCCTTTTTTATGTAATTGGATAATGTTAAGTGCCATACCTTTGAAGGTGACACCCTTATCCTTTACAACAACGGCATCTCTTTCGGTTGGCGAGTTGCCACCCCAAATACCGTGAATTATCTGTTTTTCTAGTGCGTACTCCAAACACTCCTTTTCGTGAATACAACTTGTGCATATTGCTTTAAGTTGGTGCAGTCTTTCTGCCTCTTGTATGCGGTTGATGGGGAAAAAGAAATCTTTATCCTCAACATCTGCACACTTTGCTTCATCAAATCGTGGTAAATCAACAAAGAAATCAAAACCTTTCAATGCTTTTCTGCCAGCCATTGTTGAAGGTCCTGGATTACCCAGGCTTGTTCAATCCCAGCGTTTCGGCGCTTGAGAATGATGTAATGCAATGGCACCTCGGATAAACCGCGAGCCTTCGCATAGTTTTCTGCCTCAACTTCAGCTTCACGCCAAAATTCAGGCAAACTTATTGTTTTACGATTCTTGAGTTCAAGAATGTATTGCTTGCCAGCAATGATTGCGACTAGATCGCCTTCATCGTGCTTACCAGCCTTCACCAAACGCTCACACAAGGCACCAGCACCGCGAAGCCAACGCATAACATCGGTTTCAAATTGTGCGCCTTTGCGCCCGTTTGGGTTAGCCACTATTGAACTACTTTAAGTGATGGGTAATTGCCTTGAGCCTCACGCCCAATGCGGGCAAACTTGACTGCTCGAATTAAATCTTCAGCCAAAATCAAGGCTTCTTGCTCAGTCATACTGCAAAGTAATGGTGCGCCATCGCCTAGATTCTCGCGTGCAGTTTCTAGTCGGTCAAAATGGCCTTCGGCCTTGACTGATTCTGCGCAGATTCCTTGCAGTTCCATCAACATTTTGTAGTCAAAATTGCCGACCACATCTTCAAGCATATCCTTGACTGCATTTTGTTCCTCTAAATAGAGTGCAATGTGGCCATCTGAGTGATTGTGAATTGAAAATAGCGGTTCGCGTGCTTTGTTTTCAAAATTCAATTGCCTTCACCTATTTCAAAAGCTGAGATAATGATTGCATATAAGGCTAATACGCCAATAATCAGACAAATCAATCCTAACCAAAACATTTGTTTCCTTTCCGTTCAAAGTAGGTGCGCACATACTACACAGACTTGAACAGTGCAACGCTTAGACTCGCTGAACCTCAATCTGAAAAGGTGCGGCGGTGTTAATGTCGTATTTGGCAGATATTGCAAGCGCCTCAAGAATCCGATCTGCCGCCCAATCTGATTGAGCAAGGTTGGGCAGTTGCCCCGCCAATGCGCCTAGCGCGTAGGCAGAGCCTGAGCCGATTGCATACAGGCCATCTTGCGATTGGCTAATATCTAATTGATCGCCGATTTCAAAGACATTGCCAGCAAAGGCCATCAAGAAGCCAAAACTTGCGCCATCTTTGTCAAAGTCGTATCCGTTAGCTCGAAAGGCAACAATGATGCTTGGCACAATCTTTTTGCCCACAAAGGCAACTGGGTTAGTGCCATCGTAGGCTGGCGGTTTCCAGTTGTAGGTCAGAATATCCCCTGGCCTGCAATCGCCCCGCACTGCCAGCAAGTATTTGCCTAGTTTGACGATCTTTGGAGTGCTTGGCGAGATGATGCGCTTGTCACCGTCTGTAATCTGAGAGTCTGCCCCTAGCATGGCAAAATCAGGCCCTTGGTAGGCAATGGCGGTAGTCATGGGGTAAGTGTAGGGCAAGGCGTGAAAACCCTAGCAATTCCCCAATTCTTTGGGTTTCCACGCCTCAATCTGACTCTAACACGCACAAATCCTGTTATCAAATCGTTATGTGTCTTAGGGGTCAATCTTGCCCATGCGTATATACAGGTGCTATCTTTATCTCAATGGGGAACGGCCCCTAAAGATCGGATAGCAAAATGGAAAGATATGCAGCAATTTGTAAAGACTGCGGAACCTATGTAATCAATCGCCAAACTAACCACAAACTTTATGGTGAGTGCGAAAGAGAACAAGCAAAGGCAGGTAACTAATCATGTCAGTATCAAAATCACTAGCAATTGAAATCACTGATGAGATTGAAAAATCAGTTAAGGCAATCCTTGCAAAGCACAATCTTCAACTATTAAAGCAAAACACAAAGTATGGCAATGAATACAATTACACTGTAAAGGCAGTTGCAGTTACTTTGAGTGAGTCAGGTGTAAATCTAAATTCACCTGAAGCACAAAATTGGTTGGCAGTTGGAACTTCTTATGGATTCAAAAACCCATCAGATGTTCTAGGCAGTACCTTTATTCATGCTCGTAAGGAATACAAATTTATGGGCATCAATCTGCGCAAAGAAAAGTTTCCACTTTCAGCAATTGAAGTTGCAACAGGAAAGCAATATGGATTCCCATTAAAGGCGCTTATGCAGTTGCCTGACTTTGATGAAACTCAAGTCTCAACTTGGATTCGTGGAGATATGGGTTTGCCTTTTAATGCAAAGGTAATCTCATTATGAAACTAAAAGATGTTGCTGATTACCACTTAGAACAAGCAAAAGAAGCAAACTCTTGCAACGAACGCCAGCAAGAGGAATATCACCTTGAGATGCTTTCAGCATTACTTGAAGAAATGGGTGAGTAATGTTTTCAACCAACTACACCTGCAAGTGCAATGCCTGCAAAGAAACATTTGAATCAGTAATGAAAGTCAACCTATGCCTGCCTTGCTTTGAGGCATACCTAGCGAATTTGGAGAATAAATAAAATGGGTGCTTACAAAAATCTAGTAATTGAAGTAGCAGATAATATGTATCAAATCAGTCGTGACCTTAATCAAGCAAGTGAAACATCAGACTTTGACGAGATGAAGCGCTCACTACGCAGTGCAATTGTGAACTCTGCATTAGTCATTGCACAAATTCAAGAATTGGAGCGTTGAGATGATTACAAAGCGTGGCAAGCAAGTACGCGCAATTGCTCTTTTGATTGGCGTAATCTTGATTTGGCAGGTTTCTGTAAACCTTTGGTGGGTTGGCATTGATGCACCCAGCGCCCAGTTTCTTGGCTGGTGTTGGGGTTCAATGAGTCAGTGCGTAGTTCTATGACACCACTTAGATCAATCCGCGTTGCCACCGACCTTTGGCAATCGGTACAAGCCAAAGCAAAGAAAGAAGGCACCACCGCCACCGCAGTCATTGTTGAGGCATTGCGTAGATACATCAAATAATTAAAGAGACGAAAAACCCCCTGCAGGAACGGCTGCAGGGGGTTTTTCTATGGGGGCGTTTTAGCGCCTAAAACTATCCTAACAAAAATGTGTAATCTGTAAATCTTTCTTCAATGTTTGAAAACCCAGGAACCTGGCCAACCATAGTCGGCATTGCCACATAAGTTGGCACCGACACCTGCAACTGCATATACGATAAATCAATGGCTTCAGCTCGTTTACTGACATCAATCATAGAATTAAAAACCAATTGTTTTGCCCCGTATGCGTGAGTTGAAGTGCCTTGTAACAATCGCCCTACCCCATTGGCAATTAGATTGCTTTCAATCCTGTTGCACCCAAGATAAACCATTTGCCAATCATCAGGCAAATTGGCAATAAACACATCCCATAATTGTTCAAAATTAGGGTGCAATTCTGCATCATCTTCAAATATAAAAACATTGCCAGCATCTTTATATTGCTCAATCACGCCACGGTGACTTAGCGCACAAGCCTGAACACCAGTAATGCCCAGTTCTTTGCCATCAATAGCTTCAAAGCGTTCAAAGGTAATCTTGTGAGCATCTAACTGCTCTTTAATCTGCGCCATTCGATCAGGCCGTTTAGCAAGATTGATAACAATAACTTTTTCAAATATCTCGTTAAATGTCGGTTTCAATCTCGCCTGCAATGCTGGCATAGGCCGCCAAGTCCACAAAACTATCAAGATGATCAGGTGATTCAATCAACCTAGCAACTTTGACAAGTGCAAGGCACATCGCAGCTTGAGATGGAGAAATTTCTTGTTCTAAATAAATTGACCATAAACCAGCAATGCGCTGATGGTTAGTTAGTGGCTTTCCATAATTTTTATTGCGATCACCGTGAGTAAGGTGCTTGGCTTCATCTAAGATTTCACCGCGTTCCATCATCCCCCATCTCATACCAGCCATCTCCCCAAAGGGTTAATAATCGCTGAAAGTAAGCCTCGTATTGAAGGCCGATAGTATCAAGGTTATAGAGCGAAACTGCACGATTGCGGATTTTAGCCCTATCTAGCAATTTTACCTTTTCGGCACTAAGGGTAAATTCACGCAAAGTACGGCATCTAAAGCCTGAAACCCCATCAGGGTTGTTCTCAGTAAAAGCACCCCAATCAGTTGTGATTGTAGGCGTGCCACAAGCCTGTGATTCGATCACTACATTGCCAAAGGGTTCGACATAAAGAGTTGGGGCAAAAGTTGCTATTGCTCCACCCATCAGTTTAGCGCGTTGTTCAGGTCCAACTGACCCAACAAACTCGCCGTATCCTGATTGCTCACCAGGACCAGCCAAGATGAGCCGTTTGCCTAATCTTTGGCAGACTTCTTGGGCAATTCGGTAGCCTTTTCGGTCAATTAAGCGACCAATAAACAGGTAATACTCGCCCTTTTCATCACCTAAACCATCGCCCAATGGGAACATTTCAGGTTCTAAATACCCTGGAATCACCGCATCGTAGAACTGGCCATCGGCAGTTGTTGGGTTTTTCCACCCTGCATAGATTGAGTGCATCCAGGCATAGGACTCAAACACCCGAAACTTGGCAAACACACCGCCGTAGCCAACGCCAAACTCCACTGCCGTGTGCGCTGGGAAGGCATCGGCAATTGGCTTTTGTGCGCTGCCACCGATGAGACAAATGAAATCTTGCTTCTCAATGCGCTGGGCAATTTCTTCAATCGCCTTTGCATTGAACTTATCCCAAAGCCAGCCATCAAACGGGAACTGGGTGTAGTGAGGCACGACCTTTACTGCCTCTGCTCGATCTGTTTCGCTCACGCAGGTGATCAACTCTGTGACAGGTGCTTCGACTTCCTCACCTGCATAAAGAAATACTTCGTGGCCTAAGTCGTGCATCATTATGCAAAAGCGGCGCACCTTTTCAGTGAAAGCGCACCCTGCAAACTCTTTTGTTACTTGTGTGTGTGGCAGTGCCACGATGTGAAAACGCATTGATTCCCCCGAATCTGTTGTTTAGTTTTCCAGTGTTGTTAAACGAGCTGCAAGTGCCTTGTTCTCGGCTGATAGTTCTTGGATTGCTTTGACAAGGATTGGAATTAAACGACCCTGGGTTGCTTCTAGTTTTTCAGGGTTATCGCGGTAGGTAAGTTGCAAATGATCTGCCAAACCTGTCGCATCTTCAGCGGCGACTAAATCTTGCGCAATAAAACCAGCATCGGCAATGCCAACTTTGCCGCCATCTCGCATATTCCATTCAAACTTGACGGGCTTGAGTCCGTTGATGAAGTCAAGTCCTACTGCTAGTGGTTCAACATCTGTCTTGTCGCGTGCATCTGATAGTGCGGTGATTGAGGTTACCTGGCAGCGTAGGGTTGCAATAGATGAATCGCCAAGTGTAATTTGGTTAGATACAGATGTTGTAGTTGCTTGAGCATTTGTTCCAATAATAATATTGTTACCACCAGTAATTAAAGAACTTCCTGCTTCGCGTCCAAGAGCAACATTAGTAGCACCGCTTGTAGCAGAATATAAAGCATTTTCTCCAGCGGCTACATTGTAACTTCCGCCAGTAAGAGAACGTCCAGCATTGGTGCCTATTAAGGTATTACGTTCTCCAGTTAATGCACTTGTTCCAGCAGCATAACCAACGGCAACGTTATTAACGCCAACTACAGTTGCCTGTAATGCTCCAGCACCAATGCCAACATTTTGAGTTCCTATAGTGCTTGCACCAAGAGCATAACTTCCTATGGCAACATTATTACTACCAGTTGTCTGTGCATCTAAAGCAAAGGCACCTACTGCAACATTCTCAACACCTATAGTATTGCTTTCCATAGCAGCAGTGCCTACGGCAATATTGTGATATCCAGTAGTATTAGCAAACAAAGCACTTTTTCCAAGAGCCGTTATTCGTGCGCCAGTAGTATTAGAGTATGCAGCCTGCATACCAAAAGCAACATTTTCATAACCAGTTGTATTATTTCGTAATGCGTCTGCGCCTATAGCAGTATTGTTGTAACCTGTTGTATTCCCATCTAGGGCAGTATATCCAACCGCAACATTGTTGGTACCAATGGTATTTGTGCTTAATGCACCTACACCAATTGCTGTATTTTGGACACCCGTAGTATTGGAAGTTAAAGAGTTGTAACCCACGGCAGTATTGTTTGTTCCTATTGTGTTTGCATCAAGAGCGCCACTACCAATAGCCGTGTTATTGGCACCTGTTGTATTTGCTAACAAAGCAAAATAACCAGCAGCCGTATTATTACTGCCAGTTGTGTTATTAAATAGTGCGCCATTGCCAACGGCGGTACCGTTGTAACCAACGGTGTTGTATCTTAATGCTCCGTAACCAACGCCAGTATTTGCGGCACCTGTTGTATTGCTCTGCAAAGCGTATGTACCAAATGCCGCACCACTTGCTGCTGTATTCACCGCAAGTGCGCTAGTACCATAAATTGCATTGTTGGTGCTATCAGATAGTTTGCTGGCAATATCCCGCGCTTTAGTCACTTGGTTGCTCCTTTAATTGTTCTGCCCATTGCTCAAAATTGCCCGTGAATTTCAACGGTCCGATATGAGAACAGGTCATTGTTGGGTCAAAATAAATAGAAAAGCCCCCGTTTGTAAGTTTGTTGCACGCGGTGATGTCCTCTGAGATCAAATCACCGTTTTCAACCTTGACTTCAAATGCCCATCGGACATCTGCGCCGTTGTGGGTGTATTGCTCACTGTTATCCCATAGGTATTGCGCAGCTTTTGCCGACATCCGCAGGAACCCAGTGCCTAATGCTTCAACTTTAATCAGTCCAGCCTCATTCTTTATCAAATCTTCAGGCTTGCACTTGACCACATACTGCTCAACAAGTGACTTCTTGCGGGCGGTGCCACCGACTACATCGGCATCGTGGTCCAGCAATTGAAGCAACCATTCAGGTTGCCACTCCATATCGGCATCAATCCAAATAATGTCATCAAAGCCATTGTTGACCGCAATTGCCAAGAGGTCGTTTCTAGCTCGTTGAACCAATGAGTCATAGGACATATAAATTGGCACAAAGTTCACGCCATTTGCCATTCCTAAGCGAATCGAGTTCACAAGTGAGTTGGCATACCACACATCAACCTTGCCATCATAAGACGGCGTGGCAATCAAAACATTACGAACATCCCCCTGGTTGCTCATTATGCTAGTGAGTCCACATCAAAGTCATCAACCTTTGTCTCTGTGACAGGTTGAGCAATCTGTGTTGACTCGTACTGTGAATCATAAACAAGGTCAAGGTGGGCGACATTTGCCAAGTCAAAGAGTTCAGCCTTTGTAAACTCGCCTGGTGCCTTTGCTGCCTCAACATCGGCTTGCTTGTTGAACTTTGACACATAATCGTTGAGTGAGTATTCAACCTCAATATCCCACTTGATTACTTTGCCGTCTAAATCAACGGTTGGAACCGCCTTTGTCAGTGTCTTTGCTGCCTGATCTGCATACGGTGTTGCCATTAGTTAACCTTGCTTTCTAGTTCGGTGACCTTTGCGGATAGTTCTTGAATTGCCTTGACCAGTATTGGAATTAAACGGCCTTGTGTGGCCTCTAACTTTTCAGGATTGTCACGATAAGTCAGTTGCAAATACTCTGCCAACTGCGCTTCATCCTCTGTTGCCATCAACTCTTGGGCAATAAAGCCCGCATCCTTGATGCCGACCTTGCCGCCATCTCTCATATTCCAAGTGAAGGTGACAGGATGCAGTTTGTTGATGAAATCAAGACCGACTGGAATTGACTCAATGTCTGTCTTATCACGGGCATCAGATAGTGCGGTGATTGAGGTGACTTGAGCGCGAATGGTTGCAATGCTTGAATTACCAAGTGTAATTGCGTTTGAAGCGGTAGCAGATGATGGGGCAGCCAAATACCCAATAAAAGAATTATTTGTGCCAGTAGTTGTAGCATACCCTGCTTGCAAACCTATGCCAGTATTATTTCCACCCGTTGAATTGTACAAAGAAGCAACACCTACAGCAACATTGTTGCTATTCGTTGTATTCACTGCTAACGCACCAGCACCCAAAGCGACATTCGCTTGACCTGTAGTGTTGCCATTTAATGGGGCAACATAGGAACCATCCCAGTAAGCGCCAATAGCGATATTTGCAGAGCCAGTAGTGTTGGAGTTCATTGAATTGTAACCAACTACAACGTTATAGCCACCAGTCGTATTATTCGTCAATGAAGTTGTACCGATAACGGTATTTCTTATCCCTATTGTATTATAGTACATAGAGTTTTTGCCAACAGCTACATTCTCGGTACCTGTCGTGTTGTTATAGAGAGCAATGCGACCTACAGCTACATTGTTACTACCTATTGTATTACTTGCTGCCGCTCCAGCGCCAACAGCAACGTTTTCAGTGCCAGTAGTATTATTTGTCATTGACTGCCAGCCAACGGATGTGTTGTAAGAGCCTGTAGTATTATTATACATAGACTGGTATCCAAATGCGGCGTCGCCAGTTCCTGTTGTATTTTCATTCATAGCATACATACCGACGGCAGTGTTTTCAGTAGCGGTCGTATTTTTATTAAGAGCGTTCTGCCCTATGCCAACATTGTTACTACCGATTGTATTGCTTGCTAATGAAGAATCACCAACAGCAGTATTGTAGTTACCAGTAGTATTGGCACCAAGAGCGCCCCTACCCATTGCCGTGTTGTTTTGTCCTATTGTGTTTGCGCGTAAAGCAGAATAGCCAGCAGCAGTGTTATTGATGCCAATCGTATTAAACTGCATTGACAAGCGACCGACTGAAACATTTGCGTAACCTGTTGTGTTCTGCGATAAAGCGAGTGAACCAACCGCTGTGTTTTCAACACCAATCGTATTGTATTCTAAAGCAGCGCGACCTATTGCAGTATTATTAGTGCCAGTTGTATTTAATCTTAAAGTATTAACGCCTATTGCAGTATTATTATTGCCTGTCGTATTAGTCACTAACGCATCAAAACCTAAGCGCGTATTTGTCGAAACGCTTCCAGCACCCAAGCCAACTAAAACTGAGTTGATTGATTGGTCAGGGCCAAACACATTAGACGAGGCCAGCAAAGCTGCATCTGGCACATTGAAGACTTGCGGTGACCATAGATCAGCCACATCACTGGCAAGCAACGCGGTCAGTCCAGTAATTGTTGTGCCAGTTGTAGCCAAATAATCAGTGCCACGCACTTGAAGCACACCGTTGATGTGGAATAGTTCTTGTCCAACTGCGTAGGTCAAAGAAACACTGTTATTGTCGAGTCCTGACAGTGATGTTTCACCACCTGCTGCAGTCTTTGTCCAGCGATAAACGCTGGCAGAACCTGCAACGCCCGTGGCACCTGTGGCACCTGCAGCGCCGCTGGCACCGCTAACGCCTGTTGCACCTGTCGCACCGTTTGTTCCTGCAGGACCTGTAGCGCCAGTTGCTCCAACACCTGTTGGGCCTGTCGCTCCAGTTGCACCTGTCGCTCCAGTTGCACCTGACACACCAGTTGCACCCGTAGGGCCAACGCCATCTGTGACATTGATCTGTCCAACCATAGATGAGTGATACTGGCAGGCATAATACAAAGTGTTAGGTGCATCAAAGGCTACTTCCCAAACAATGTTACCAACGGCTGCGCCGTTATTGGTAACACCTGTGTTGTAAAGATTTCCGCTGCTATAAGCACCTGAGACTGTCTGAATCCAAAATGGGTGACCTGAAGCATTGATGGCAAGTGTGTATTTCATACCACGAATGACTGTCAGTGTTGGATTGTTAGCACCATTGATTACATAAGCGGATGAAGTGCTATTTGTAACATTGAATGTAATCCCGCCAGTAGGCCCTGTAGCTCCAGTTGCACCGCTTGCACCAGTAGCACCAACTGCACCTGTCACACCTGTCGCGCCAGTTGCTCCAACTGCGCCGTTACTTCCAGTTGCCCCTGTCGCTCCGCTTGCACCTATCGCGCCAGTTGCTCCAACATCTCCAGTCACACCTGTTGCACCAGTTGCGCCAACTGCTCCATTATTTCCAGTCACACCTGTTGCACCAGTTGCGCCAACTGCTCCAGCAACTCCAGTAGCACCAGTTGCGCCAACTGCTCCAGCAACTCCAGTAGCACCAGTTGCTCCAACATCTCCAGCAACACCTGTTGCACCAGTTGCGCCAACTGCTCCAGCAACTCCAGTAGCACCAATTCCACCAGCAGGACCAGTGGCTCCAGTTACGCCGACATCTCCAGCGACCCCTTGAACCCCTTGCACTCCACTTGCTCCAGTGGCTCCAGTTACGCCAATACTTCCACTTGCACCTGTCGCACCAATTGCGCCAGCACTTCCAGCAGGACCTGTTGCACCAGTAGCACCCTGAACGCCAGTGGTAACAATGGCAACAATAAGGGCGTGGTTGTTTGAAAAGTTCGTTGTTCCAGTGCCGCCTGAAGAAACAAGAGTAACTGGAACTTGGATATAATTAACTTGGGCTATAGGCGTACTAGATACTGTCCACTTTTGAAAATTTGCAGAGTTGTTTTTATCTTGAAGAATAAGACCATCTGTTGTTTTTAATAGATTGAGAAAAATGTCAACATCTACATTGTCAGCGTTGATATGGTTAATGTTAATTTGTGTTGCAGAAATCTGAGTTGCGTTATTCCATAGAACTTGTCCAGTACCAGGGTCACCTGTTGTGATGATTGTATCTGCGGTGTAGTCGTAATAGTTTGCAGAACCACCATCAACACCCGCAGGACCTGTTACGCCTGTCGCACCAGTTGCGCCTGGAACTGTTGATGCTGCGCCAGTGGCTCCTGTCGCTCCGCTTGCACCGACACTTCCAGTTGCACCAACAACACCACTTACCCCTTGTACCCCTTGCACACCTTGTACGCCAGTGGCTCCACTTGCTCCAACATTTCCCTGGACACCAGTTGCACCAGTGGCACCAACATTTCCTTGTACGCCAGTTGCTCCACTTGCGCCAACATTTCCTTGAATTCCAGTAGCACCTGTTGGACCAGGTACAGTTGATGGCGCACCTGAAATACCTGTCGGACCAGTTGCGCCAACATTTCCAGTCGCACCAGTTGCGCCAACATTTCCAGTCGCACCAGTTGCGCCTGTAACTCCAGTTGCCCCGCTAACACCAATTACACCTGTTGCTCCAACTGGACCTGTAGCACCAGTTGCTCCAACATTTCCAGTTACGCCAGTGGCTCCAGTTGCTCCAACATTTCCAGTTGCACCAGTTGCACCTGTAGCACCTGTCGCGCCGCTTACACCAGTTGCACCTGTCGAACCCGTAGCACCCGTAGCACCCGCAGCACCTTGAGGACCTTGTGCATTAGAGATAGTGACATCAATATCTTCAGTGTTAATCGTTACAACGCTTGTGGCCATTATCGAGTCACCTCTGCAGAAATGTTAAGTTCACCTTGTAGTAAGCGAGTGACGATGCCACCGCTTGATTGTAGTTCTAAGTCATAAACATACTCACCCTTTGGTAATAGGGCAGTTTGTGTTGCAGTCTGATCTAAGCTGATTGTGCCAGCGGCACCGCCAAGAGTAATTCCAGCACCTGTTGTAAGTGAGAGGATTGTGTCAGTTTCATCAACATCAATGCGTGCCTGTAGGCGGGCAATGTAACCAGTAAGGTTAACTGCTACATTGTCAATTCTCCAAGTCATAAGAAGATTGAAAGTTGCGCCTTGCTCGATTGTGAAGTTGTATTCACCTGCCATTTAATTACTCCAAAAACTAGGGGTGGGTTACTTTGAGCCTCTGCCGAAATCTACGGCTGATGAATCTAGCCACTTGAGGATTGGACCTGCAGCGCCAGCAAGGGCGGCATAGCCAAGAGTTTTTAGATCATTTTCGCCTGCAAGGAAAAGCGCAATTGCAGATGCAGCAGCAGCGCGAAACCAAGTTAATGCGATTTGCTTGAATTGTTCCATTTGATTGCTCCCTTATTTCTTGCCGTGGACTTTGCAACAAGTGCAAACTTCGGCTTTGTATGCTTTTTTAGCAGGAATCGGTACGATTTTAGCACCAAGTTGTGTAATTATTTTAGGCTGGTTCATCCACCAAAACCACGGTGAAGTGTCATTGGCAAACTCTGCCTTGATTGAAATATGAAGGTGCTTGTTGTGCTGGTTTGAACCTGTGTATTTGCGGTTGCCTTCTTTAGCTCTTGCCTTTGACCAAATCTTGCCGCTAAAAATTAAGTAATCAACGCGCTTATCATCCTTCAATTGCTCAAATATGTTGGCACAATCAATGCCGTTCTTAGGGTCGTGGGTCAAGTCCACGGCTAGGCCAGTATTGTGATCTGACTTAGGATTTTGAACTTGGTGGGCAGCAGATGGCAATAGGCCATCAGATAGTTTTTTTCGCAATGGCCTCAAGGCCGTGGCCTGGCGTAGCACCGCCGTTGCCGCTGGCGTTGCCTTCACTTCTTTGCCAATAGGTCAAGCACAATGTCCATTTGCACTTCAAGGCGATTGACTGCATCTTTCAAACTGCTGCCACCGTTGGGCTTGAGTTCGTTGAGGTAATGCTTAACGAGCCAACGCACTGAGCCTGCAAAGGCACTGATGATTGCGATGATTGAGACAATTAAGCCTGCCCAGTTTGCTGGTGTCATTTGCGCGGTTCTCCCGTTATGAGTTAGTTGATGCCTCAAGTGTTGCTTTGAGGATTGCAATTTCTTGTGCCTGGTTTCCGATGGTTTCACGCATCGCCTTTAGCACTGCCTGAATGTCAATCTCTTGTTCCATTTATTCCCCCTTGAGTTGGTCTATTTCAGCTTTAAGTTCCTTAATAAGTTGCAATAAAAAGATTGGCAGTTTTTCATAGGCGAAGTAGTCAGGAACGCCTGTTGAGTCGTATTGAATCAACTCATCTAGTCCTAGTTCTTGTGCTTCTTCTGCAATAAAGCCATATTGGACATCTTGTGCTGCATCAATTTCAGGCTTATATTTGAAAGTTTTGACATCAAGATTCAATAAGGCTGCAGAGTCAATTGTGTAAGAAGCAATTTCATGCTTCTTGCGGCGAGTGGATGCTGTTGTTCCAAAGTTGCCACTGGAATCAATAATCATTGTGCGAGTAGATGCACTACGAGCTGCGCCGTAGGTGTAAAGTGATCGCAAAGTTCCGCTTGATGAAAGGTATTGAAATGTATTAGTGGAACCCATAGTCACAGAACCAGTCATAGTTGTAGTTCCAGTGACATCTAATGTCGAACCAAAACTACAAGGGGCTGTCGAATAAAGCCCACCTGTTGAAGAGACAACTCCACCTGTATAAAAGTCACCATTGTTGTAGAGAGTCATAGTGCTGCCGTTAGTGATTGTTGTTGCGCTAAGGGTAAAGCCCGCAATGGTTCCACTTGTTGCAGTTAGCACGCCAGCCGATGTGACTGAAAAAGTTGAACCAACTGTCAAAGAACCGCCAGTAATTGTTGCATTTGTTGATGTGATTGTGCCAGTAAATACTCCATCAACGGCAGTTAGCACACCCAAGCTAGTTACTGAAAACTTTGCACCAATTGTTAGTGTTCCACCAGTAATAGTCACATTGTTTGATGTCAGCGTGCCAGTAATTGTGGCACCTGTTGCGCTTAAAACTCCGCCCGCAGTAACTGCAAATGTTGAACCAATAGTCAGAGTTCCGCCAGTAACAGTAATGTTGTTGGTCGTAATTGTTCCTGTGATTGTTGCACCAGTAGCAGTTAAAAGACCGCTTGCATCAATGATGGCATTGCCACCAATGTTAAGCGTTCCACCAGTAATTGTTGAGCCTGTAACGCTGCCTGAAAACACCGCTGCGCCCGTTGATGCACTTACTGAAAAAGTCGCAGTTCCGCCTGCATTAAATCCAGCAAGGCCAGTTGAGTTGAGAACTACACGGGCGCCTGAAGTGGATGATGCACCTGAGAAAACAGTAATGCCAGTGCCATTGATTGCAGTCATTTGGTTGCTGGCGTTAACAATCGTGTTAGCACTTGGCTGAAGCGATGCAACTGCAGCGGCTTGGGCAGTAGCAGCGTTTGCAAGAGCAGTGTTGGCGGTGCCTTGCGCAGCAACACCTACGGCGTTAGCAGTAGCAGCATTTGCAAGAGCAGTATTGGCAGTATTTTGCGCTGCTACACCTACTGCATTTGCGGTTGCAGCGTTGGCAAGAGCGGTATTGGCTGCAGATTGAGCCGTTGCGATTGAGCCATCTTGAACTGAAACCCACACACCTGAACGGAAAATGTAAGGCTTATTGCCATCGTCTGTGTCATACCAAAGATCATCTTCATTGATTCCAGCGCCAACAGGTGCAGTAGTTTGATAATAGATTTGAGCCTTGCCATCAACAAGAGTTTCAACTGCTGCCAATTGTTCTGTGTTAGCAGGCAAAACTGGTATAACATCGTTAATAGTAAAATCGCCTGTGAGAGTTACAGTAATCGGCGTATTAGTAATCTGCGGGCATAATGGCATCTGCTACCCCCTAAATCGTAATTGAATATGGGTTGATTGCGCTTGTGGTGTAGCTCATCATCCAATTGTTTTGCACAATTGCAAACGCCATACCTTCGACAACTAGGTTGTATTGCACACCTGAGCGCACAACGCTTATCTGATCGCCAAGTTCAGTTGCTAGAAAGTCAGGATACAAAGCACCATAATCTGCAAGTGCAAGGGCGTTAAAGTCAATGCGCTCGACATAGGTAAGTGGGTCAGCCAATTTGCGTGACTCATAAAGAGCTAGATTCTGCGCGTTGCTATCTGTAGCAACAGGTGCATCAAAAATACTTTTAGCAATACCGTATGCGTTCTTGCTTATGTTATAGGTTGATGTGTATTGCTTGTTGGCATTGCCGCGATCAACTACTGCCTGATTGACTACATAGTAAGTGCCAGGGTTTGTGAATAACTCCATATAGCCCACGGTGTTGCTCGCACCTGTATCAGTAAAGAGCAACTGCGTTGGGCGTGAGAATTTGTTAGCAAGAGGCACAAGGGTTGCAACATTATCGCGTGAGATATAGAAACGCCCCGCAATACTATCAACCGCCTGGTAAATCATTGCCATACAAGAGCGATTCTGCACCGTGGCAAGCATCCCAACTGAACCTGTCAGTGAGCGTGAAGCCCCACTTGGCCAGCCCACAATGTCTAACATACGGCCAACGCGAGTGGCTGCGGTTTCGGCGTTCGCGGCAGCGGCAAGTGCTGGTGCCTGGGCATCGGCGATATAGGCAATGCCGTCAACAAAAGTCATTGTTACCGCTGGTGCCTCGCCCTGATCTACTCTTGTTGTTTCTAAGAAGCCGTAGTAAAGGTTGTATGCGGTACCGCCGATTGTAGCCACAATGCGCATCTGTAAGCCATCACGCAAAATGCTTACACCGCCCACAACATAAGTGCCGCTGGTGGCATCGGGATTGTAGATACCGCTGAAATTATTAAGCACGATGACAGATGTGCCGCATTGGTCGCGCTCACTTTGTCGAGTGCGACCACGGCGGATATTTATGCTGATCACATCAGTGGTTGCAACTGTGACAAATGAGCCACTCATTAAAAATTGAATTGTTACTGCAGGCGAAGTAACTCCATCAAATGCGGTCATGCTTTATCAAACGCTCCAACACTTCCAAAGCTACGGCGTGTTGTTCTTTCAATGCCGTTGACAATGCTAGTCACTAAATCTTCTTGCGTTGAAACAGAGCCTGCAACATAGACATTAACATTTCTGCCACTATTTGCTGCATATAACTTTGTGCCTTGTCCAATAGCAAGTGATGTTGAACCTGAAAGCATCTTTTGGCGCTCTAAGTTTTTCTTCGCTGCCGCTTCATTGATTAGTTTATCTTTTTGCGCTTTTGTTGCATCTTTCAAACCTGTTGTAAATTTATCAAGGGCGCTAGTAACAGGTGTAACGCTAAAGTCGCGATTGTTCGTATTACCACGGGGGCTGACACCACTACGGCTCTGCAAGGCATTTTTCTTTGCAGCATTAGCCTTTCCATTAGGCCCAACCATTTGATTGAGGGTGTAAACACCAATGCCTGCCGTTGCAAGTGCTGCAGCGCCTAAAGCAATGCTTGCACCGCCTGTTGCAAAGGCAGTTGCTACTGCGGCTCCAAGTGCGGTTGTTCGCAATAGTGCGAATACACCAATAAGACTTTGAATTGCAGTTACAAAGGCTGCAATGCGACCAACGACAAACATTCCAGCAATAAGGGCTGCCATACCTTTTACAACACCAAAATTATTTGCACACCAGTCAGAAAATGCAACTGCAGCGGTGAGTAATTTGAAGGCCATCTCTGCAGCAGCAGCGAATCCTGCGGCTAACTTGTCTTTGTTTAATGCAACAAAGGCTTCAACCTTTGGCAGTATCTGTGTTGTAAGCATCGTGGCAAACTTCTCAAGAACAGGCAAAAGGGCATAGCCCAAAGTTTCCATCGCTTCGCCAAATGCAATCTTGAGGCCATTCATCTTGCCTTCAAGGGTGCCAGCGCGAGTGGCAGCAGCACCGCCTACAATCTTTGAAACTTGATCTGTAATCTTGCCAAAGTCTTTAGTGGCCAATGTTGCTGCGCTAACACCAGGCACAAGGTTGCCCAAAGCCTTAGTTTGACCCTTACTTGCTTTGATAATTGCATCGGATGCAGTTGCTAAATCAACAGTTGCAAATGCACTTACATCAAGTGCAATCTGCAATGCCTCTGATGCAGCCGCAGTTGAGCCAAACGCTGCAGTCAAGCGACCAAAGGCGGGTCTTAACTCATCATCTACTACTGAAAATTGCTTTTGAAGCGCCGTGATGTTTTTTTCTACACTTACAATCTGCGCATCTGATGCACCGACTGTGTTGCGCAATGAGTTAGCAAGTAGGGCTTGAGATTTCTGATCTGCAATTGCAGCCTGAACCGCATCTTTACCAATCTTGGCTGCAAAGGCGGCAGATGCAACGGCAGCAATACCAAAGGCTTTTGCTGACCTTTTTGCAAACTTATCAATGTTTGCACCAAGTTTTTTAATGTCTTTTTGAGCAGCCTTTGAACCCTTGTCGGAATACTGGGTGAGTATGCGGGCTACAACTGCGCCAACTGCCATTTATTTAGCTCGCTCTCCCTGTAGATGTTTCTGTAAATCGGCCTTTGCTTGCTCAAGCGCCCGCGCCACATTTGCCTGTATTCTGTCTTTGTCTTTATCTACAACGCGCCATACTACACGCGAGGCCTTGCCAAATCTGTTGGCCAATGTTCGTAAGAATTGACTGCCCGAACCGCCACCGAACCCTGGTTTAGTTTTCCTACCTGCAATTTCAAAGATGGCACCCGCTGCAGTTTTGTTGAGAAGTGCGCCTGCGCTAGTTGTGTAATCGCCACGAACCTTGCCCTGAACTTTTGTTTTCTTAATGCCTGATTGAACAACTCCAGTATCCCAACCAGGCCAACCCTTGCCACCTCTAACAGTTTTGCTAGGTTTGGCTGCATCGGCTTTGCGCCAGCCACTCATAGGGGTATTGTCATCATTGTAACCAGCAACGCCTGCAATCAATGCTTTGGCATCTCGCTCTGCGCCTGCAAGTTCGGTATTGATAACCTTGTTGAAGCGCTTAACTGCATCTTTGTCAAACTCTTTAAGAGCATCAAGAGTTTCTTTGATACCTGAAAGAACAATTACTTCATCCGCCATTGGCTTTAGCTCGTTCCTTCATATAGATCGTGATTGCTTCAAGGATACCTTCAGGCGCATCAAGCAAGTCACTGATAGGAATACCCGTCTCAACCGCAACGGCTGCAATCATAAAAGTTAGGCTGTTGCGGTGGATTCGAAAGATTCATCAGCATCCAATTCGGCGCTGACGAGAGTATCTAAGAACTCAGGTCCAAAAACTTTTACAATGTGTCCATTTGTTTGAAGGGCTTTCCAAGCCAACCAGTAGATAAATTCTACTTTTTGTCCTTCCCCCAACAGCTTAGGCATGCCCCCGCCAAAGTTTTGCTCAAATGCAACGATGATGCGAGGCGTTAACTTGTAAGAAGCCTCAACACCATCGGTTGTTTTTACCTTAACTGATAATCCATCCATCTTTTCCCCCTAGTTTATGAGATTGATTTTGTTATGTTGCCTGAGATTGGCCAGGAAACCTGAAC
>Ga0209552_1000198_pt1 | contig 18991 bp, 15 predicted proteins | sample LauGreFaBDMM15SD_2_FD_188214 | JGI IMG/M metagenome (GOLD analysis project Ga0209552, IMG submission 188214) | Freshwater lake microbial communities from Lake Michigan, USA - Fa13.BD.MM15.SD (SPAdes) (version 2) | ecosystem: Environmental > Aquatic > Freshwater > Lake | place: Lake Michigan, USA... | reverse complement strand
CAGCTGTTAAATCGACCTGAACTTTGCAGCCTGGAACCAAAAACTTACCGACCTCTAGGGTTGTTCTGGGTGGCGGAGAAGGAAAATATTCTTTCCAAATTTGATCAAAATAATAAAAGTCATTTAGATCTGATAGAAATACTTGGGCTTTGACTGTGTCGGCTAAATCAAAGCCACCTTGTTGATACAGTTTTTGAAAATTATTCATCACAAAGCGCGATTGTTTTTGAATTTCTGAGCCATAGAAGGGAAAGGATGGATCTTGATGAGCTATTTGAATGAGAGGCGTTTTGTGATCTGACGCGATTTGTCCAGAGGCGTAAAGGGTGTCATTAACAATCAGGCCATGGCAAAAAGATGGTTGCTCATTGTTTTGTACATGAATTTCTTTTTTAGGTGTATTGGGTAAAACGCCCCATAAATCGATTTCGATACGACATCCTGGCACTAATAATTTTTGTACCTCAACAATCGTTCTTGGCACAGAGTGATGAAAATAGTCTTTCCATGCTTGATCGAAATAATAGAAATCGTTGAGATCTGTTAAAAAGATTTGAGCTTTTATAACATCTTTGAAATCACAGCCGGCAGAGTCAAAAACGCTTTGTATATTATTGAGAATATATCTAGTTTGCTTTTGAATATTCGACCCATAGTAGGGAAAAGCAGGATCTTGTATCGCCTCAGGAGCGACGCCAGTTTGGTAGTCTGACGCGATTTGTCCGGCAGCATAGAGAATATTTTCAATCAGGATACCTTGGGAATAATGGGCCATAGGAGTGGGCGTTTTTGCCCCAATGATGACTTGCCGAGGCACCTGTGACTTGACACCCCAAAGATCAATTTCTACTTTACAGCCAGGGACTAAAAGGGCGCCTACTTCTACTGTAGTTCTAGGAGGTGGAACAGGAAAAAATTCTTTCCATATTTGATCAAAGTAATAGAAATCATTTAAATCTGTTAGAAACACTTGTGACTTAACGACATCTTTAAAGTCGCTACCAGCACTTGCAAAAACCGACTGAAGATTTTGTAAGACATATCTGGCCTGCTTTTGAATATTTGATCCATAGTAGGGGAAAGCTGCGGCCTGTTTAGCCTCTGATGGGACACCAGTTTGATAATCTGACGCTATTTGTCCTGCCGCATAGATCGTATTGTGATGGAGTACACCTTGGCAATAATGCGCCATAGGCGTTGGAGTTTTTGCACCTTTTAAAATTTCGTTATTCATAATTTAATCTCTTTATTTTGACGGATATCAATCACTGGGTTGGTAGGATAGGGCTTTACAGTTCATCAATTTTTAGTCTCCAGCTATTCAGATTGTCCATTTCCTAATGAACAAAACCTTTATCACTTAACCACTGTTGAATAACGGCAGCAATTTCCTGATTGTTTTTATCCATCATAAGCATATGGCTATTGCCTTTAATACCTCGCTCTGGAAGATTAATTAGTTCAGGTTTGCCACCGGCTTGTCGCATTGCATCTTGAAACTTTATGTTATTAGCCCGAATATTAGGCCATCTTGAGTCTGATTCAATAAAGTCACCATAGATACTGACATTGGGGATATTTCTTAACGCAGCAACTTGTTTAGCATCTCCAACACCTGCAGGTTCTACTAGGATAAGAGCTTTCACTTTATCTGGCCGTGCTTGTGCTACCCGATAGCCAAAAGGTCCAGATTGAGAATGAACGAGGACAATACATGGGCACACCTTGTCCACTAGTTCAATATATGCAGCGATGGTAGGTTCGTCTGTACTCGTCCAACGTGGCACCACTTGCTTAGTAAAATTATCATAACCTGCCAAAGGGAATTGGTTCCCTGGCAGGGGCTTCATTTTGGCAGGATCTTTGTTGTAACTACCAGGGCCATTACCGATCCGAAAGCGCTCAAAAGGATTTTCCTTTGTTAAAAAAATTGGGCTTGTTTTAGTAATTTCAGGATACATAGCCCAGCCTGAGCGACCTCTTTCTACTGCGTCACTATTAAAGACAGCCCAGCCTTGTTTAATAAAATAATTGAGCCAACCTTCTCGCCCATCGGGTGTCGTTTCATAAGTAACACCACTAAGGCCACCACCGTGCCACATGAGAAGGGGTAATTTCCCTTTTTGATGTGCGGGGATAAAGTACTGAACATACATTTGTTCAACCTGATATAGCCCATTGGGGTCAACTTTGGCAGGGACTCCACCGACTGTAAAAAGGACTTCCTGAATCGGTTTACCTGAAATCAACACTTCTTTTCCACCGACATGAAAAGAGCCCATTTCTTTTAGATGAATCGATTGATTTGACGATGGTAGAGCAGAGCAGGCCACTAAAGAAGAAAAAAATAGCGCATAGTAGCTGACTTTTAATAAATTCCTTGATGGCATTTGATTGTCTCTTTTATTAGTATTTTTCTATCTTAGCATTTTGTTAGTCTCGAAGGAAAATTTGACGAGATGTTGATTTAATCAAGGGTAATATTTGCTTTTTGGATAACAATTTTCCATTCTTGGATACCGGTTTTAATTTGTTGATTCATTTGAGCTGGGCTAGTATGAACTGTAGTCCACCCTTGTTCTAATAATTTGCTTTTGACATCTGGCATTTCAATAATTCTGCCCAGTTCGGTATTGATTTTTAGAATAATAGGATTGGGGGTGCCTGTGGGCGCTAAGATACCATACCAAGAGCCAATTTTATAGCCCGGCACACCTTGGTCGCGAATTGGTTTAATTCCTGCTAGAGCATCTAAAGACTTTTCGCCAGTAACAGCAATTGCGCGCACGCGGCCTGATTTAATATGTTGGATGATTGACGGGACTGTTGAAAAGATGAGGTCAATTTCTCCGGCGATGAGAGCGGTCGCTGCAGGGGCACCACCGCGATAGGGGATATGATTAATTTGACTACCAGTTTGTTGGTTAAATACCTCTAGGGCAAGATGTCCAGTCGTTGTAATACCCGAGGATCCAGCATTGAGTTTGCCAGGATTTGCTTTAGCATAGGCAATTAACTCGGAGATGTTTTTTACTGGTAATTGATTATTTACTACGAGAACATTTTCGACGTTCACTAAGATATCTACCCCTGCAAAATCTCTTTCCGGATCGTAAGGTACTTTTTTCATCAAGCTTGGAAGAATTTCAATGGGGCCTACAGTCCCTAATAAAAGTGTGTAACCATCGTTAGGTGCTCGGGCAACTTCTGTGGCAGCAATTACTCCGCCTCCTCCTGATTTGTTATCGACCACAATGGTTTGTTTCCAGGCTTCGCCAAGTTTTTGAGCAAGAATACGAGCCAGAATATCTGTAGCTCCACCGGGCGCGAATGGACTAATGATCTTCACTGGCTTATTGGGATAGCTAGTGGCTGCGTCTTGTGCATAAGCCACTAAAGAGGTAGAACTGATTAGGCAGGTCAGGGCGAATAAGATTTGTAGAGGGTTCATATTTTTTGCGAAAGTATTTTTAAAAGTGGTTAATTAGTTATTTGATTTAATATCATCTTCTCAGTTGATGATAATTGAAAAAGCAAAGTTAAATATCAATTATGTTAAATTGACTCAGTTCAGTTGTCTCAGTTCAGCAAACTTCTTTGAAGAATATTAATTGCATGTAATTACTTTTGTTTAATTAGTATACGGTTCATTTGAATGACTGAATTCCTTAGAGGCGTTTTGTTAAAGTGTGCAAAAGAGTTGTTGAGTTTTGATGGAGAGATGCCCAACACATATCCATAAACGAAAGATTACATATGCGTTCATATTCGATGAACTCAACGACGAATGGTCTTGAGTTAGTTTTAAAAGAGGTTGATCAACCAAAGCCTGGACCGAAACAAGTTCTTGTAAAAGTAAAGGCGGCGGGCTTAAATCGTGGTGAGTTTATTGCTGGGCATGGTTTGATTCAGGTTGGTAAATCGGTCATGTTAGGCATGGAGGCTGCGGGGGAGGTTGTGGCACTTGGCCAAGAGATGACGCATATTCCGATTGGGGAAGCCGTTTTTGGTCGAATGCGAGGAGCTTTTTCTGAGTATGCCTTACTGGATGATGTTGAATTAATGCCCAAACCAGCTTTACTGTCTTGGGAGCAAGCTGCTGGGATTCCACTATCCTGTATGGTAGTCTTTGATATGCTAGTTTTGCAGGGACGTTTAAAACCCAATGAGTGGGTTTTAGTGAATGGCGTCTCCTCCGGTGCGGGCGTTGCTGCTTTACAAATGGCCAAGGCGCTTGGTGCAAAAGTGATAGGTACTTCTGGGTCTGAGCAAAAGCTGACTGTTTTGAATTCCTTAGGGCTTGACCATGGGATTTGTTCAAGGCAGGCTGATTATTATGACGAGGTCATGGCTGTCACAAAAGGCTATGGGGTCGATTTGGTTATTAACACGGTTGGAGGCTCAGTGTTTGCCCAAGCCATTCAGTGTTTAGCACTGCATGGTCGCTATGCCATGGTTGGTTATGTTGATGGGCAGTTAGAGGCGAAAATTGATTTGAAGGCTTTACATACCAAGCGTTTATCGATCTTTGGTGTATCGAATAAATTACTATCACCAGCAGAGCGAGCCAAGCCTTTAGAACAATTTAGGCAGGATATCTTGCCGATATTGCACGCCGGCAGACTTACGCCGTGGGTTGATCGCGTCTTTGATTTTGATAAACTACCGCAGGCCAGAGAGTATATGCAATCGAATCAACATATTGGTAAGGTAATTATTCGGGTGTAGCATCTTGGATGAATACTTAATTGACTAACAATGACTTTAGTGGGGACTATAGAAAATTGATTGTGCCAATTTTACGGGTTTAGCTTTGCCATGATTTTTCAGGGGTTCAATAGGATGGCTCAATCAGCGAGCACGAATTTTCCAGATAAGCCCATAAGAATTGTAGTTGGCTATGGGCTAGGTGGTGATACAAAAGAGGGTGGTGATACAAAAGAGCAAATTTCAGACTATTCTGATGCAGAAATTATTTGAATACGGATTAGTAGGAGAGTTTTGCGGTTAAATTGATTGTTTGATGTTTGCCACAATAATTTGTAATATCTGGATAATAACTACAAGAGCTAAAGGCGATAGATCGAGCATGCCTAGTTTAGGAATCTTGTCTCTGATAGGCCCAAGTATTGGTTCTACCAAAAGGCCCAAGAACTGTTGAGTTGGACTAAAGTTGTTGACCCAAGAAAATATGATATGAATAATAACAATCATCATCACTCCGGAAAGAATGAGATCGATTAGTTCAAAAATTGCTAAGATGATAACTGCACTAAAAAGTTGTCGGGAGCCACTGAGAATCCAGATGATGAGTACTTTGCCAAGGATGATTAAAAATGCGGCACCGATGCTAGCAACATCGATTTTCCCTTTGGTGCCCAGTAAATTTCGAAGAGGCTTAATGATCCAATCCGAGACAGGGTATAGATAACTCATTAAGGCATTACTCGATTGCGGATGAAAGCCGATGCGTAGCCAAAAAACGTATGCGCGTAAGAGGCAGGCGCCTGCAACGATGGTTGTGACAATACTTAAAAGAAGATGAATAATTTGAATGATCATCTAATGATTGTAAGACTTTCTGCGTACTTTGTTGATTTAGTTTGAGTAAATGGTTGGTTTTTTTGAAGGGTATTGGTTTTAGGGTTTTTCGGGGATTAGGTGTGGCAAACTATTGTTTATTATCAGTTTTTTTAATTTTTTAGGGCTTTATTTTTAAGTAAGATTACTTCTATTTTAAGATTGGCAAAGAGGATGAATCAGAGTTCTGAGGTAAAAAGTAATAACAAGTGGATTATTGGGATCGTTGGAACTGGCACGATGGGGATGGGGATTGCTCAAGTCGCCGCAAGCGCCGGTCATTTAGTATTACTTTATGACGCACGTCCGGGAATTGCGCAGTTAGCCATTGAGCAGATTGGGGTCTCATTAAAAAAGCTAGTCATCAAAGGTCGACTTGAGCAAGCTGCTCAAGAATTGATTCTCCAACATTTAACGCCTATTGATCATCTAAAGGCCTTAGCAAAGGTTGATTTGGTTATTGAGGCCATTAGTGAAGATCTTGTGGCTAAGCAAAACTTATTTAAGGACCTTGAAGCATTAGTTGGTCCTTCTACAATTTTGGCTTCGAATACTTCCTCGATATCGATTACTGCCATTGCTAATGGCTTAAGCAATCCAAAGCGTCTAATTGGCATGCACTTTTTTAATCCAGTACCTTTGATGCAACTCGTTGAAGTCGTGCTAGGAGCGCAGACAGATCAGTTTGTAGCAGACATGATTACCCAATTAGCAAGGTCTTGGGGTAAAACCGCCGTGCAGGCCAAATCGACGCCGGGCTTTATTGTGAATCGCGTAGCCCGACCATTTTATGCTGAGGCATTAGCATTGTTGCAAGAGAGGGCCTGTACACCGCAGCAAGTAGATCAGGCTTTGCGTGATATTGGTTTTCGGATGGGTCCCTGTGAACTGATGGATCTGATTGGCCATGATGTCAATTATTCAGTGACGAGTTCAATCTTTGATGCAAATTATGGCGATCGGCGTTATGTTCCTTCGATTGTTCAAAAAGCTTTGGTGGATGGAGGTCGGCTAGGGCGTAAATCGCAGATGGGCTTTTATGCGTACTCTGCAGGATCGATGATCCAGGCTACTGACTCTGGGCTTGAAGAAGAAATGCACTCGCACGAAATGGCGCATGAGGTAACGATTACTTTAGTGGGTTCGAGTTCACTTGTTGACTGTTTAGGCAAACTATTGAAGCGAGCAGAAGTTCCCTATGCAGAAGATCCTCAGGCAAATTGGCAAGGTTTACGGATTAGTGAACTCGATTTAATGATGACTGATGGTCGGAGTGCAACGCAGGTTGCTGCCCAGACAGGTAAACAATCTTTGGGGGTGATAGATTTTCCGTTAATTGTTTCGAGTGGAGGCTATTTAGCGATTAGTTTTGCACCGACTGTACCGCAAAAGGATCGGAGTATAACTGCTTTAGTGATGAAAAAATATGGTATTCATTTGATGGAGATTGCCGACACACCTGGCTTGATTGTGGGAAGAACAATTGCCATGTTAATTAATGAAGCAGCAGATGCGGTGCAGCAAGGAGTTAGTAATAAGGCAAGTATTGACACGGCGATGCAATTAGGAACGAGCTATCCCATGGGACCATTTGCATGGTTAGAAATGATCGGAATTAAACCCGTTGTTGTGTTATTAAATCACTTATTTGAAGCCTACCGCAGTGATCGTTACCGAGTCAGTATCTTACTGCAAAAGGATTACTATACTGATCAATTAATCACCAATCCGATATGACGCGTTTGTCTGAAAAAGCCACGGTGGAATCATTGAGCAATAATGCCTGAATGATTCCGCAGATGTTGCAGTGATAGAAAACAGGGAATGTTTTTTTATAAGGAGTTTCTAATGAACAGGCAATGTAATTTTAATCAACTTTAATTTGATGCTCTTTTACTAAACGATCAAATTTATTTTTTTCATCAATGATAAATTTAGCCATTTCTTCTGAACTCGTCGTGGTTACTTCACCACCCAGATCAGCAAAACGTTTTTTTATTTCTGGTGAATTTAAATAACGGATTGTTTCTGTCCGAAGTTTTTCAAGGATATCTTTTGGTAATCCTTTAGGTCCAAAAAAACCTTGCCATTGCCCGGCAACAAAACCTGGAAAACCAGCTTCTGCGACCGTTGGAATCTCTGGTAAAAAGCTAAGACGCTCTTTGCCCATTATTGCGATCAACCGCAATTTACCGCTTTTAACAAAGGGATAGGTTGACAGCATAGCAATTGATATGGCCTGCGATTGACCACCGGCAACATCTGTTAATGCTGGTGCACCACCTTTATAGGGAATAAAGGTAAAAGCCACTTTTGCTCTAGCGCCAAGCTCGATGCCAGCAAGATGCGATGCGCTACCAGCACCTAGCATAGCGTAATTAAATTTTGCTGGATTATTTTTGGCATAGCTAAGAAGTTCAGCGACTGTAGTAATTGGTAGAGACGGATGAATTGCTAAACCGTATGGTGAACTAATAAGCAGAGTAATCTGAGTGAAATCATTGATAGGATCGAATGGCGTGTTTGTAAAAACTGCTGGTCCACTCGTAAATGTGCCAAGATCTGCAATTAAAAGTGTATGGCCATCAGGCGTCGATTTCGCCACAAAATCAGCTCCAATATTACCATTTGCTCCAACTTTATTCTCGATAATAAATGCTTGCCCAAACTGCTCTTGGAGCCGAGCTGCTAAAGGTCTAGCAACTGCATCCGTCGCCCCTCCAGGGGCAAATGGTATGATAATTCGAACTGGTTTATTAGGCCATGTTTGGGAAAAAGAAGGAGTACAGATTGCGCCGGCTAGAAGACCTAGAAAAGTATGAATTAGCGTTTTTTTGAATTTGTTATTGATATTGAGGGTCATTTTTTATTTTCCTATAAAGTGTGGTGTTCGATTATCGCGGTGTGCTATTAATCCTTCATCCACGTCATGGCTATATTCCAGATGACGACGCAGGGTATCCGCTAATTCTCGTGCTGGCCTAAAACCTGGCGCTTGTCGGGTATCGATAATGCGTTTTGCACCACGGATGGCTAAGGGACCATGTGAGGCCATTGTGGTAGCTATTTTCAATACTTCTGTTTGTAGTTGTGAACTTGGATAGACGCCTTGAATTAATCCATACTCTTGCATTTGTTCCGTGGATATTTCTCGAGCGCTACAGATTAAATCAATCGCTCTTGCTCGGCCTACGATTTGAGGCAGACGAACTGGTCCACCGCCACCTGGAAAACCTCCCCACTTAGCCTCTGGCATACAAAGGGTAGCATGGGATGCTGCGTAACGCAGATCACACGCCAGGCTAAGCTCGACTGCGCCGGCAAGTGCCTTTCCGTTCAATGCTGCAATAACAATTTGGGGTAGTGCCTCGACAGCATCAAAGGTTCTATTTGCTAACTGGACTAGTTGCAAGACTTGGTCTTTCGAATAGGAGGCTCTGATAACTGGATTCATGATTCCCATTGAGAAAAATTCTTCTCCTTGCCCAGTGATAATAAGTACTTGCGTTTGAGAATCCTGTTGTAAGTTTTGCGTAATTGATTCAATTCGGAGAAGGATTTCTGGCATCAGACGGTTGAGATCATTGATCCGATCAATTGTCAGTTTTAAAACCCCACCTTGACGATGAAGAATAATACCTTCGGGAAAGATTTGCTCACCATTGGGCGCGAGTTGAGAAAATGGATTCAAAGAGAACTCCTTTTATAATTTTTTATTTGTCTAACTCAATTGCTTTGTAAATAATACCTGATTGTATTTTTATTTGGTGTAAGTATGATTAGTATGTAGGATAAAAATTTTCCTTTCGCTTCAATTTTTACAGCCTGGTAATGTGCTGATGTTATAAAAAGTGACTTTCTTCAGTATTATTTGAAAAAGACGAACCAAGCGAGGTTGAGAAATGTCTAGTTTTTTTAGCGATCCACATGGATTGTAGGCGTATTGTAATTTTTCCTGGATACTCTCTTACTTATTTTTCAGGATTAGTTCACCCTGTATTGCTCCCTTAGGAGTGATTGACAGCGGAAGATATTGGTTCTTTTGCCAAGCATCCATGTAGTTCTGATAGCGACCACTTTGTATCCAGCCAGATTGGCCACCAAAGCCAATAAAGACAGACTCGTTTAGATTAGACAAGTCATAGATCGCTCGCATACCGGGGGCTAGTGTTGAAGCATACGGCTCTTTAGGGTCATTAAAGTTCATACGACCAACATTGACGGTATGCATATCACCTGGTGAGGGTGCACTAATTTCGAACCAAAATTTGATGATAGGTATTCTACTTAAGGGCTTATGAGCTCCGATAGCTGGATGAGCTTGACCCCATTGCCATTTATTGATTTGATTACCATAGCGCTTCGACAGGTAGGACAAGGCAGTATCCAATGCAAGACTTCGTAGTTGATTGCAGTTTTCAACTTGGGTTGTCTTCGGATGATCACACCAATAATTGAGTTCATTCGAGGTGATATGGATCAGACCATCAAGTAGACTGCGTTTGCTATAGATTTCGGTAAACGAATCCTCTAGCCAGGGGGTAAATATGGCTCTAGTATATTGATCTACCCAAGCATTGTAGATTAATGCTGCGGCACTATCCATGCGCATATCACCATTAAATTGTGCGAGTAATTCTTTGGCTTCTTTCGCTAGTGGATGTTTTGATTGCGTGGCATTTAGAACAGGTAAAAGGGCGAGACTGGCTTTAGACACTGTATCGGACTGGATTTTTTGCGTGGAAGTCATATCATGCTGTTTTGATACTTTTAACAGTTCCTCAATTCGCTGATATCGAAAGGGTAATGTCCAGTCGCCAGTAAGAGCAAATTCAGAATCTTTATCTTCTATTTTTTGATTTGCGGTAATCAAGAGTGTCTTATCAGAGCCGAGCTGGTTAGGGAGAGCATTTGGCTTGAGATATTCTTTCCAATCATTTTTAGATTCCCAGCCAAAAACTGGCGCAACTCCCATCATGCCCTGATTTTTTTGTCTTCTAGGGGCAACGCCGGCTAGTTGTAGGGCAATTTTGCCATCACTATCGGCCATTACAACATTTTGCATTGGCGCATGAAACTTTTCGAGAGCACTCTTTAGGTCCTCGAGGGTTTTGGCTTTATTTAAATCGATCAATGCCCGGATTGATTGATTTTTTGCATCAAGTGCAGTCCAGCGCAGGGCTAGAACGAAGCGTTTGGTATCGATGAGTTGATTTGCGGGTGCGAAGGCATCGGAGATGACAGGGCCGTGCCGGGTTGAGCGCGTCAGAATTGTTTCAGGATTTTTATCTTTAATAAAAATGGTTTCTCGCCGAATTTGGAATAACTCGGTACCAGTTGGGGTTTTATAGTGCGTAGGATTTTTCGGATCGATCGCTTCGATATAGAGGTCTTGGACATCTGGAGCGGTATTGGTAAATCCCCAAGCAATGTTTGGTGTGTGTCCTAGAACAACTCCAGGAAGGCCGGGTATTGTGGCGCCAATGACATTAATTTCATTGGCTTTGAGGTGAGCAAAGTACCAGGTTGATGGGCTACTTAAGCTTAAATGAGGGTCATTAGCCAACAGGGGTTTTTGGGAGACAGTATTTTCCCCACTCAAGGCCCAGTTATTCGATCCCTTGCCTTCTGTCTGGGTGGGTAGCCAAGCCAGCAGATTTTTTTCAGGGGTCGATAGAGTTTGGGTTACCTTAATATCTTGATTAAATAGCCCAATACTTTGGTACATTTTGGCAAAGTCTTGGTTTGTTAATGGGGGGTCGCCTGGATAGGGAGGGAGTATTTCCCAGATCTGTTTTGTACTCAGATTTTTTGATAACTGTAAGCGGATAAATTCTTTATGCCAATTATCACCTAGGTCAAGCGCCATCATCATAGACCAGCTGACGCTATCGATTGCCGTCCAGATCCCCGGCTTTGTCCCGATTAAAAAAAACTCGACGGGGAGTGCCCAGCCCAAATCAGAAAATCCTGAGTTCACACCATTAGCATACGCCTCTAAACTTAACTTGGTAGAACTGGGTAGTAATTCGAATTGCGCCCTGGCTGCGGAGCGGATACCCAGAGTGCGGATAAAGCGATCGATACTCAGAGTTGCTTCTCCAAGTATTTCAGAGAGTGAGCCTGAAGCTAAGCGACGATTAAACTCCATTTGCCAGGTACGTTCTCTGGCATGCAGATAGCCTAGGGCAAAGAATGCATCGTTACCATTTTTTGCCTCAATATGAGGTATGTCACTTTGATCAAAAGTAATACTGACTTCATCGCGTAGGAGTGGCGCAATTTTTTTCCCAAAGGGATTTGACTTTGCTTGGAAAAGATAAACTCCAACTGTGATTGCAATTGGTATAGAAGCAAGGCCGACGATCCACAAGCCAGACTTGAGGATTTTACGAATGATTTCTAAAGCAAAACTAGTATTTAACAGAAAACTTTTCACAATAGAGTTTATAGCGCAGTTTTGTTTTGCAAACTGGTATTTTTAGTTCAATGCTTGAGGGTAACATAAAAAATATCCCTAGATAATTGCACGTTTTCTGGGGATATATAGTGAGTGGAAAGTATTTATTTATATAAAACGGATGGTAACCATAAACCAATTTCAGGAAATATGTATAAAAGGATGAGAGCGATCACTTGGATACCCATGAACGGCATCATACCCATAAATATCTGGTTGAGTGTAACGTGTGGCGGGGCAACTCCTTTGAGGTAAAAAGCTGACATAGCCACGGGTGGTGATAAGAAAGCTGTTTGTAGGTTGAGTGCCACGAGTAATCCAAAAAACAGCGGATTGATACCAAAGTCATCGAGCAAGGGCACAAAGATCGGCATAAAGATAACGATAATTTCTGTCCACTCGAGGGGCCAGCCTAGCAGGAAAATAATGACTTGCGCAAGGATCATAAACTGGACTGGGCTCAGACCAAGAGACAGGACCCATTTTTCAACTAAATCTTGCCCACCAAGAAGAGCGAAGGCGGCTGAAAAAATCGATGAGCCAACAAATAACCAGCAGACCATAGCACTTGTTTTAGCAGTCAGGAAGACTGAATCTTTCACAACCGTCATATTCAGTTGTTTGTAAGCAGCTGCTAGAATAAAGCCACCGATACCTCCAATGGCAGCAGCCTCAGTAGGCGTTGCTAGGCCAAAAACAATCGATCCCAGAACAAAAAGAATCAAAACGGCTAGTGGAAAGAAGGATCCGAGAAGCATCTTAAAGATTTCGAGTCGAACCCAAGTCAGAAGAGCCAAGTAGATACCTACCAATGATCCGAGGATACCGGTCATAACCCAAAACCAGGTAGGTGCTGGAGTGGCCTTTGCGGGTTCAATCGGAGCGTTCGTAGTTGGCTTTTCAGCACCAGGCACGGCAAGAAGGGCGGGAACTTGTTTTTTTTCATCCTCAGCACCAGGTGGTAAAGAGAGTCCTGATCCACTAGAATCTTTTTCAGTATTGGGCGGTTCGTCAAGACCGGTTGAAGCCATCTCGAGAGTTGCCTGGCCATCGCCAGCGTCGCCCATGGGAACGATTTCAGAGCTAGAAATTTCCTCGATTGGTTTAGTAACTAGTTGATAAATCGATCCGGTAAAAAGCATGAAAACAAAGACTGGTAAGAGGGCGATTAGTAAGCTTTGTAAAAGCTCTCTAGTACTTACTTGAAGATTACGCGAGCCTTTCAGAGCAATGAGAATTGCTGGAATTACATTTTTACTAATTTTTTCACCTAGCTCTTTATAGCTCATCGGCAGAGGTACAACCCGCTCACTTTCACTCAGAGGTGGCATGAGATGAGGTTTCAGTTTGGCCAAAATAACTACGTAAAGAACATATAGGCCAGCCAGCATAATGCCAGGGAAAAATGCGCCAGCATAGAGTTGCACTACGGATACACCAGCCGTTGCGCCGTAGACAATTAAGAGTACAGATGGTGGGATGAGAATACCAAGGCAACCTCCGGCAGTAATACAGCCAGCAGATACGCGGGTGTCATAGCCGGCTTTGAGCATTGCTGGCAAAGCGAGAAGTCCCATTAAAGTTACAACCGCACCAACAATGCCGGTAGCCGTGGCAAAAATAGCGCAGGTAAAGATGGTAGCGACTGCCAGCGAGCCTGGTACACGCACGAGGGCAAGGTGTAGTGATCGAAAAAGTTTTTCGATGAGATTGGCCCGTTCAACCAGGTAGCCCATAAAGACAAATAGTGGAATAGAGATCAGAACATCGTTACTCATCACGGCATAAGCTCTTTGCACCATGAGCGCCAGGGTATTGTCTAAAGCGAGGGCAGGGTTTTGGAAATTGTAGGAGATGAACGTAAAAATCATCCCCATTCCCATGAGGGTAAAGGCTGTAGGAAAGCCTAGCATAATTGCAACCACTACCAGGGAGAGCATAAGTAGGCCCATATGGCCACTTTCGATGCGTCCCCAAGGCATGAAAATAATTGTGGCTAAGACCACTAAGGCCATAATTCCGAAGCCAAACAAAAGTTCTTTACGCACGGATGGACTCCTTATCTTTACCGACCATTGCTTTGAGCGCATCAACATCGACTTCTTCGACATCTTGCTCACGGGTTGGCCACTGACCTTCTTGAATACATACTACACAGCGAAAAATTTCGACAAGGCCTTGTAAAAAAAGAAAAACGCCAGCTAACGGAATGATCGTTTTGAATGGATATAGAGGAGGCCCATCAGCAGTAATTGAAGAGTGCTCAAGGATTCGCCAGGAGTCGGCAGCGTAGCCATAGCCTGCGTAGGCCAGTGCAAATACGCCAGGGATGAAGAAAACAATATAGAGTACGAGGTCAAAAATGGCTTGCGTTCTCGGTTGTAAAAATCCGTAAAGGATATCTCCACGAACATGACCATTCTTCGAAAGAGTATAGGCCCCAGCCATCATAAACATCGTACCGTACATCATAATTTGGGCATCAAAAGCCCAAGGATGCGGATTGTTGAGTACATATCTGGAGAACACTTCAAAGCCAATCAGGGCTGTTAATCCGCAGATTAACCAAGCAAAGCATTGCCCCACAAAGGTAGAGATTTTGTCAACAGTTAGGAATATTTTTTGCATGAGTTGATCCGAGTAAGCAAAGGCGACCGACAAACATAAGGAGGATGTTACCAAGGAAGCGATGGAGAAGTACTTTTTAACCAACTTATACGTGAAATTGTACACAATTTACTAAATGACTAAAAAAATAGGATGGCTTTAAAACCATCCTATTAAACACCTATTCAATCAAAAAGTACTTCTATAACAAAATACTTTTCGATCACTACACAAACTACATTCAAAAAAGTTAAGCTTTTTTAGCAGCTGCTCCAAAGTAGTGGTCATAAGCCATGCGACGGGTAGTATTCGTATCTAAATCCCACTTGACAGCGCGCTGAGCAAAAACCCGTTGTGAGTCAACAATTTTCTTAAACAATGGATTTTCAGCAGACTTCTTAGCAACTACTTCATCAAAGACCTTTAATTGGTTTCTGAGAATGGAGTCAGGCGTTTTATAGAACTTAACATTTTGCTTAGTTTGCATTTCGGAATAATCTTTGGAATAGCGATCGACTGCTTTCCAAGACATATCAGCTGAAGATGCCTCTACTGCGTAGTCAAGAATACTTCGCAGTTTTGGAGCCATACCGTTATAGACTGAACCATTGAATAAAATTTCAAACTGTTCAGCATTTTGGTGGAAGCTTTGGAGCATACAAACTTTAGCTACATCTGGAAAGCCTAGGAGACGATCTGAAGATGCGTTATTGAATTCTGCCGCATCGAGCAGGCCCCGATCCATTGCAGGAATTATTTCGCCACCGGGTAGAGCATTCACAGAAACGCCCATGGCAGTAAACATATCAATAGAGATACCAACAGTCCGATATTTGAGGCCTTTCATATCTTCTGTTTTGGTAATTGGTTTTTTGAACCAGCCAAGGGGCTGGGAAGGCATTGGGCCGTAGACATAGGATTTGACATTAGCGCCAACTATTTTGTACAGTTCTTCAAGCAGCTCTTTACCGCCACCATATTTGTGCCATGACAAAAGCATATTGGCATCCATACCAAAAGATGGACCAGATCCCCATAACGCTAAGGCAGGATTTTTACCATAGTGATAGACCACAACACCATGTCCACCATCTAGTGTTCCTTTGGAGACTGCGTCAAGGAGTCCAAAAGCTGGCACAACAGCACCGGCCGGGAGTACTTCAATCTTGAGTTCACCACCAGTCATGTCATTGACTTTTTTAGAAAAATCCAGAGCGTACTCATGGAAAATATCCTTAGCTGGCCAAGTTGATTGGAAACGTAGTGTTTGCGTACTTTGTGATTGGGAAATCATTGGGAAGCTTAGGGCTGCAGCGCCCGCTCCTCCGACTGCTGCTTTTTGCAAAAACTTACGACGGGGGGCTTGCTTTTTAGTTTCAGACATTATCATCTCCAAATAAATTACGGATTTAAAACGGCTCAGATTTAATACTATGCTTGATTTTATGTGTTTTTTAAGAAAAATCACATATGGGGAAAACCCTTTGTTTTGAAAGCTTGAGGTTTTCCCCAGAGGCAAAGATTTTTTCTAAAAAATAGTGGGTTCTCGATGTAGATAAATACCAAATATGATTGGGGATCTGAGCTTGCATATGAAAGTTCGCTAAACGGTCTACTAGGAGCAAAGTAAACCATGATAAAATATGAAGTTCAGGTCGTGCCCGAGTGGTGAAATCGGTAGACACAGCAGACTTAAAATCTGCCGCCCATAAAACGGGCATGCCGGTTCGATTCCGGCCTCGGGCACCAGAAATCGACTCCAAACCCTCCATCCTCCTCGTTTATCAGGCTCTGATGGGTATTCGGTCTTCTTCGCTGGATTACGGTCCTCAATTACCCTTACCATTTTAGGTAAGGGCTTTAGGTCAAATATCTTGTTTGAGGAGGCTAATCAAATAAAGTATTTGAACCAATTCATTCAATATACTGAATAGATAGTTCCTTACAAAAAGTACCTTAGCCTCCTGTGGATTCGATATGATCCAGGACTTGCATTGGATCTATAGAAGAGGGTGGAGTGGTTTTTGCGGGCTTAGTTCCTGGCATTAACTCGAAGTCTGGGGTAAAGACAGTTAAGGTACTTCTTAACTGGTCAAAAGGCTTGCGATCACCATCAAATTTTGCTAACCCGCTTGCTAAGAGGCTATCAAAGGTGGCCTTACCTGCCATCACTTTTTCTAAGTCTAGGCGTTTGATAGTTACTGTTAAATCTGGTTTCTTAGCCAGTTGACCTTTGATGTTTGTTAAAGCTGAATTACTCATTTCAACAACAAATTTCTCATTATTATCTGGAGTAATGAGGTTAATTACAAACCGCATGCCATCAGCTTTTTTACTATCCATACTAATTGCTAAAGAATTCAACCAAAGTTCAGTTGTCATGGCTTTAATCATATCTGGGCCGCTTGACTTTGGTGAGGCTCCACCAGGTATACCATTGCGAAGTTCATAGGCCGCGCCTAAAAAACTATTCCGTACACTAGGGCTTTCTTTTTGGTAGCCAATTTGCTCAAATATATCGGCTAATAGATCTTTTGCAGTTGTATTATTCGGTTCGCCATAGACTAGTTTATTCACTATTTCCATTGCCTCCCGATATTTTCCTTGCTCGTACAATTGCTTACCTTTTGCAATAATCTTCCCAGAACCACCCATCATCTCAATATACAGGGGGGCGGAGTCTTTTGGAGACAGCGGAATTAAAGTTGCAGGATTGGCATCCCAATAACCTAAGTAGCGATTAATCACAGCCCGACTATTATGTTCCTCAGACCCGTGATAGCTATGTGCAGACCACTGTGACTGTAAGCTTTTTGGCAACTTATACAGATTATGAATTTCGTTGATAGTCACACCTTTATTGGCGTTATGGAGTACTTCATTATTTAGATAGGCGTAGGTATCTCGCTGCGTCCGCATCACTTCTTGGATACGCGCATTACCAAATCTTGGCCAGCTATGGGATGCAAACATAACCTCAGCTTGGCTACCATAACGGTATAAAGCGGTATTAATATGCTTTGACCATGCCAGCGCATCCCGAATGAGAGCTCCTCGTAAGGTGTAAATGTTATGGATCGTGCCAGTGATATTTTCAGCTGCCCAAAATGCTTTTAAATCTGGAAAGTAGGTATTCATTTCTGCTGGGGCTTCGGTACCTGGCGTATTTTGGAACTCCATTTTTACACCATCAACAACGAGAGTTTCGAAATCCTTATAAATGTATTTATTCGGTTCAATGAGTCCCAGGTTACCTGCTGCCGTATTCTTACCAATCGACTGATCGACATGGCCAAAGGGGCTTCTAGGCAACAAAACGCCATATTGAAAAAACATACGTCTAGTCATGGCGTTACCAGCATAAACATTTTCAGAAATTGCATGCTCCATAAAGCCAACTGGCGCAATGATTTTTACCTTACCACTTTTAACATCTTTTTCATCAACAACACCGCGAACACCGCCAAAATGATCGCCGTGTGAATGCGAATAGACGACAGCAACTACCGGTCTTTTTCCCAGTTTTTGATTAATTAATTCTAGGGCTGCGCGTGCAGTTTCCTTTGCGGTAAGTGGATCAAAAACAATCCAGCCGGTATTACTTTTTACAAAACTGATATTAGCTAGATCAAAACCGCGTACTTAGTAGATTTTTCCAGGGACTACCTCATAAAGGCCGTAGGCCATATTTAAGATTGCTTGGCGTTGCAGCGATGGATGAATACTATCAAAAGTCTTACCTTGTAAAAGATAATCATAACTTCCCATATCCCAAGCAACATGCCCAGCATCGGCTTTAATTTGTTTATAGGAAGGCGCTGCAATAAAGCCTTTTTTAGCCTCTTCAAAATCACGCTGATCGTCAAATGGCAGCGTTTTTCGTAAGCCATTTTGTAGGTCAACTGTAAATGAAGATGGGTATTTTCCTTTTGGATCGAAGTGCTTACCCTCCATTGCTCCTGCATCAGTAACAACTCCACCCCCACCGGCACATATTCCGTGGGTTGGTGAGAGCATACACAGGGCGACGACTAAGTAGCCAAATACATTTTTTCGAAGATTAGATTTCATAAAAAGCCTATAAAGTAGATCAATTAAAGGATATCGGGTAAAAGGGAATCGGGTTAAAGTATATCGGGTGGCGTATTCATCTTTAAAAACTGGGGGATTTGCTTTGTAGCATCTTTAGTTTGGGATTTAGATCCAAAAGGTGATTGCAATGGATTTTTTAGATCTAGCCCAAGAAATTCGGAGATTTCAGGAGCTTTTTTCATAAAAACTGCATAATCATTTTGAAAAAAATACAAATTACCGTCTTCAATAGCATTAAGTTCCATAATTGAA
>Ga0209552_1000186_pt1 | contig 19842 bp, 40 predicted proteins | sample LauGreFaBDMM15SD_2_FD_188214 | JGI IMG/M metagenome (GOLD analysis project Ga0209552, IMG submission 188214) | Freshwater lake microbial communities from Lake Michigan, USA - Fa13.BD.MM15.SD (SPAdes) (version 2) | ecosystem: Environmental > Aquatic > Freshwater > Lake | place: Lake Michigan, USA... | reverse complement strand
TGGATGCGGTGTTGTTAAATAAGGCGGTACGACCTACTACGGTATTATACGAACCCGTACTATTTAAGTACAAAGAACCTTGACCGACTGCGGTATTTTGTTGACCCGTTGTATTGGTTATTGCAACGCTTCCACCCAAAAAAGTGTTATAAGTTCCCGTTGATGTATTCACACCACTTATATAACCTAAAGCGGTATTACCAACACCCGTTGAAAATTTTAACGCTTGAGTTCCGATTGCAGTAACTTCTAACCCACTCGTATTGGTATACCCCGCTTCGTAACCTACTGCGGTGTTGTTGGAGGCGGTGTTTGATGTTAAAGCACTACGACCTACTGCGGTACTATTGCTACCCGTAGTATTGCTATTTAATGCACCAGTACCAATTGCCGTGTTTGCATTTCCTGTTGTATTACCATTTGCCGCAGCCAAACCAACTCCCGTGTTAAAGTTTCCCGTTGTATTGTTATAAAGTGCAATATAACCTATGGCTGTATTTTCTGTTCCTATATTATTTTGACGTAACGCTTGATGACCAAGTGCTGCATTACCCGTCCCACTCGTATTATTAAACCCTGCCTCGTAACCTACGGCCGTGTTGGCGGAGGCGGTGTTGTTGAATAAGGCATTACGACCTATTGCGGTATTATTTGAACCCGAACTATTAGAATATAACGTATTTACGCCAATAGAAGTGTTATCACTTCCCGTACTATTAGAAAATAACGATTGTAATCCAAGAGCAACATTTTCACTTCCCGTTGTATTTGATGTTAAAGAAACATTACCAACGGCGGTGTTATTACTACCCGTACTCAACCTCAACGATTGATAACCGATTGCAGTTATACCTACACCACTCGTATTACTATACCCCGCCTCGTAACCTACGGCGGTGTTGTTGGAGGCTAAATTAAAACGTAATGCAAAATAACCTATTGCGGTATTATTATTACTGTTTGCATCTGCTAAAGCAGTTGAACCTATTGCAACGTTACTACCCCCTGTTGCATTAAAAATCATTGCTTGATGACCAATGGAAACGTTATTACCCCCTGATGAAGTATCACGCAAAGAATTATAACCTATTGCAACGTTAGCACTACCCGTTGAATTAGCTGACAAAGCCAAACCACCAACGGCAACGTTTTGAGATGCAGTGGTATTACTCAACAACGCATCTACACCTACACCCACGTTATAACTTCCGCTTGTGTTGGCTCGTAAACTGCGATAACCGACTGCCGTATTGTTAGAGTTGGTGTTGTTTTCAAGTGATAAATACCCTACGCCGGTATTACCCGTACCCGTTGAGTTTAATCTTAACGCCAAAGCACCCAATCCCGTATTACCTGTTCCTGTGGTATTGAAGCGGTTTGCGTGCTTACCTAGGGCTGTATTAAAGCTACCTGTACTATTAGTAAACAAAGCATCATGTCCTACACCGGTATTACTGGCCCCGGTAGTATTGCCTGTTAAAGCCGATGCACCAAAAGCCGCGCTATCTGATCCGGTAGTATTACTATCTAAGGCTCCATCGCCATAAGCTGTATTACTGGTGATCGCTCCACCACCATAACTGGTAACATTGGTAGTAGATAGCCTCAATGGGCTAGCGGTATTTACAGCATCCGTAACCAGGCGAAGCGTAGCATCCATAGCTACTCCGTTTTGTAATTGTAGATCCCCGGTTCCAAAGCTACCTATTTGTGATGTTTTTAAGTCTATTCTTGCCATAGTGTTGTTTTTTTATCTGTATGATCTTAACATTTTTTGTACCTCGTAAGTAGATACCGTTGCGTTCTCACCGTAATAACTTTTATTATTACTCGGCTGGCCTACACTACTCCAGATCTGAGCTACGCCCAAAGCGGCGGCGCGTAGATTGGTATCGGTGTCAGGAACCTTGCCGGTAAGGTAATTGTTTAAAGCTGATTTAGAAGCGATCAAAGCATTTGCTAGCTTATCTTGGGTTATATTATCATAAATAGCACTGTCTGATATTTTAGCTAGTTTCTGGGTAAAGATCAAAGTACCAGGTATAATCTGATACCTACCTGTAGCATATAACTGGCCGTTGGTATCGTACCTATTCTCAGCTTGCATTTTTTTAATGGCTCCTACTGTATAACTAGATAAGGCCCTGTTTAGTAATGGGTACTTACTACCTTTACCATCTACATTAGATTTAAGCCCTGAGACTGTGTAAAAATTATAATCGTTATAGGTTTTACTTTCACCTCTAGTAACCAGCGCATAAAGCCTGGGGTACTTAGCGGCGTAGCTAAAGCCAGTATTAATTAGTCTATAGGCAAGGTATACCGCGCCTAGTCCTAATGCCACAAAGCCTATATCTCTTACCTTAAACTCCATGAATCTATAAGCTCGGCTAATTGTTTGTGGGTACTGGCTCCAAAATGGATCCCGTCTGGTACGTCTTTAGGATCTACTGTTCTTAGGATTGGTACTACCATTCCTGGCAAATATATCATTTTAGATTTTAGATCGTCGTATTTCAAAGCCTCGGCGCTATTAGATACCTTACTAGATAGTATACCAGGAATAACGATAGTTTTAGCTCCATCCTCTTTGGCTATTCTAATAATCTGTTTTAAATTATCAATGCTAGTAACTGGATTAATTCCGCCGTATGTATCATTGGCCCCTAGAAATATAAATACCGTATCGTATTTTTTACTTGCTGCTTTAAACCTTGCTAGGGCCTGTCCGGTACTTTGTCCGATCTTAGAAAAATTATCTACGTTCCATCCGTATCTTTTAGTTAGGATGTTTTGCCATCCGGCATTAGATAAGCTCAAAGAATCACCTACTACAGCTACCACCTTTTTTCCGGCCTTTGCTTTACGCAAATAAAAGGCTGCATAAATAGCAGCCAAGCCAGCAGCGATATAGTAGGCTTTATTCATTAAAATTCAGAGTCGTAAGTAATTTGTCCTACGCCCCTGGTTAATAGATCAGCTACAGCAAAGAAAATAACGCCGTCAGTAGCGTATTCGCTATAGGTGTTTTTAGGTGCGGCGGCCTTAGCTAGAATCCCTAAAGCCAGTACTCCTAGATCCTTAGCAGTCGTTGCTGATATTTTATTAGCGCCCAAAGGTGGTTTATTATTCAAGGCCTCAGCCTCAGCGATCTTACCGGCGGCTTTTAGATCCTGTACTTTAGTACGCCAAACTGTTACCCCTTTACGGATTGGATCAGCGATTAATTTCTCACCCACGAACATAGCAGCAGCACCGGCGGCGGCGCCTACTGCGATCTGGGTAACATCCTCAGGCAATTTATCTAAGTAATTAGCCATTAGTCCTGTATTAATGTTCTAAACACATAGCATAGGCTAGCACCTACCACAGTCTCAGTAATTCTTACGTCGTACTGGGTGCGATCTATGTCGCCTACGTTCTGTGAAATTGTTAAGGTCTCACCCTCGGCTAACTGGTAACCTATTACGTTCACCGGATTAGATCCAGTAGGGCGCTTAAAAGCAATCGCTACGCAATCGCTAGTTATCATTTGCGAATCTCCTACCGCTTGGCAATCTGTTGTAGTATTCATGTTATTTCGTTTCTTTATATAGTATGTAAGCAACTAAAAGTATTATAGCCCATTTCATCCATTTAACCTCGGCCTGTAATTTTTTAATATCTTCTAAGCTGGTATCTTCTGGCGCAGCTCCGATATTTTTAGCTTGGCTAAACGGTGGTAAATTTCCTAGCATCATAGTTTTTCAATTATTACTATTTCATCCGGCTTGGCAGCAGCAGCGGCCCTGGCCTTTTGATCTTCTTTATGTTTGCGGTAATAGTCTACAGCGATAGCGCCTACTATGGCGCCGCCTATTGTAAATAAAAACCATTGTAGAGTACCTTGTTTCATTAGAATTGATAAGTTACACCTTTAGATCTTAAAGGTGCGTTTACATAGGTTTCAATCTCGCTATCCTCCATGTCGTAGGGGATCTGTTCGATAAGTGTCATTTTTGGCGTCCAGAAATAAGCACCTCCATCCCTAGTGCCATAAACCTCAATAAGCTTTAGTACGTCTAAATTATTTTTCATTTGAGAAAAAACGCTTTTTACTCTAGGCTCATCTGTACCTGTACCCTGAAAAGCATCATATAAACTACCGGCAAAAATTTGATATTGGCTTATAGGGTAGCTAAGCTTTTGTGTTTTTTCTAATTGGTTTTTTTCCTTAACGATATCACGTCCGGCTTGCCATTTTCTAAAAGCTTCCCCTACGCCTTTACCAGCTTTTATGACAACAAAGCCAACTGCACCGGCAATCAATAACCAAGCGATAGGTTTTATCGCTATACTTTCTTTAATAGTTGATGGATTACTTTTCATAGTTTGGTTATTACCTTTATTTTTTCCGGCGGCAAAAGCTCCGGCGGCTAGTAGGGCTGTTTTGCTCATAACGAGTTTAGTTGTTTTATTGCTTGTTGGTAGATAAATGGTTTTTTCTCTGCAAGCTCGGCTAACTTCGATAGATTTTCTCCCAAGAGTGGATCCAGTTTGGCTAGCTTATTTATCGCGTTTAGTATTTTCTCTTTGTCGCTCATGTTTTAAAAATTACGTTATTCACCTACGCCCATACGATTCATAAGCATACCTAGCCCTTGGCTAAACATTTGGTTTGAATCTTTGGCAGCTTTTAAAGCTAGCTCCTGATCGGCGCGCAATCGTTCTAGGTCTTTTTCGTGGCGCTCTCTCATATATTGTATCTCTAGCTCCAGGCCTTTTATTTTCTCGCGAAGCGTAGCGTTTTCCTCATGTTTATTAAGGTACTGTTCTACACCAATAATACCCCCGGCGGAGGGGTAACCAGGATTAACACCGAATCCGGTGATCTCCTTTACCTCCGCCTTGGGCTCATCAAATTCTTTACCCGTAATAGATACCTCGAATACTTGCGGCTCCTGGCGCGGTATGCCGTTGGCTTTTAGATCGTTGTTGGTGTATAGTTTAATACGATGGAATCCTGTATTTTTAGAAAGGAATTTTCGCATTTTTTCTACGCCATCTTCTAGCGATCTATCGTTAAAGCTAACAACCACGTCGCGGTTAAATTGGTTTGCAACTTGAAAATAACGTAGATCGTTATCTTGCATGTATTCTAGTATGTAATGGGGATCAGTCATATTAATTAATTTTCTACTGGTGTGTAAGTTACTCTAAGCCATACGCTATTAGCAGTGGTAATAGCAGTACCCAAACTATCAAACTGGATGAAACAGTTTTGCCAAACTACAGGATCATCGAATTGTAAAAACTGCACCTTACCGGCGTTTAGTCGTCTGATCAATGCAGCCAAAGGTACATAGGCAATTACTTCGCGTTTCTCATTGCAAAAGTAAAAGTAACCCTGTCTAGCTTGGGCCACCGATAGGGGATCTGTAGCTGGTACGGTTGGAGCATTAGAATTTGTAACGCTATCTACAATTTCAATCGCTGTGATCGTATTATTTTTAGAGTTTAATATAGTGTCTGGGGCCATGTAGTAACTAGTACCTATCAGGGCGTTAGACGTAAAGGGCATATATACGGATTTTGTATAGCTGCCCTCATAGCTTCCTACTTGCTTCATTTTTCCTGAGGCAAATAGATAGTCGATTAAGGGGCTTACTAATCTCATAATATATTAATCAACTAGATCGTAGTAGATGTTAGCGGCTACTGATTCGCCCAATGTGATACTAGTTGTATTGGTTAACTGAACATAGCAATCTGTCAAGTTAATAATACGGGGTTTTAGTAATACGATCAATCCGGCGTTATTGGCCCTGATCAATGTATACTGGGGAACCTGGTACATAAATTCCTGTTTTTTGTTATCGCGTAAAGTAACTACTGTACCCGTTGAAACGCTGGTAACTGTATTACCTGTAGGGGTGGTAGTTTCCTGAGCTGATGTAAAAAACTCAATTCCGTAAACTACTACGTTGTTTCTAGAAAGGTTAGGGATGTCTGTAGCGAAATACCTCTTACCTGTAGCGATTGATCCGGTTAAACGAAATTCAATCTGCTGGCTGCGTTTGATTACTAAGTTGTTCATTTTGTTTAAAGTCTATATGTGTGATACAAATATAAATAGAAAAAGGCGAAGTTTTTACACTCCGCCTTTCTATGAGAAAAAACTAGACCGCGACAGCCTAGAGATTTTTAAGATTTTACGTTTACAAGTAGGTAACCGCGTAGTTCCAAAACAGCGTAGTAAGTAGCTGATGAATCATCCATGATTACAGAAGCTCCTAAGTCAATAGAAATATCTAAAGTCTGGCGACCTGTGATCTTTACTGGCTCAGTTTGGTAAAAACCATACAAACCATTATCGAAACCGTTTACAGTCTTGATAGCAGAAGAAGTAAAGTAAGCGTTAGCAGCAGTCTGGGTAGTAGGTACACGGTAGAAAGAACGTACTGGCCAAGCTGGGATAAAGTCTTTACGATCAATCGTGAAAGTCAAAGTACCATTGTAGATAGCGCCCACGTTAGCGGCGTTAGTACCTGTAAATACGTTTAAGTCGCAATAAGTGATAGGTAAAGCGTTCAACAACTGGGTGTTTGTTGGGCTGTCAGCACCTACAGAGCGCAAAAACACTGTGTAGTGGGTTACAACAAATTCGTCGTTGAGGTTAAGAAGGTTGTCAGTAACCAAAGGGCTAGCAACCTGAGAAGTTTGAACCGGGAAACTAATCACCGATTGAGTGCCTAGAGCTACTGCTTTTTGCAAGTAAGACTGAGACAAGTTTTCGAACGGAACTTGGAGGACATTAGAAATGTACTGCTTTTCCTTGACAATGCTATTCATAAGTATATTTAGTTGTTAAGTGTTTCAAATATAAGATTAATAATCCATTTCACCGGCATCGCCAGAAGTTTCGTCAGCCAAGTAAGAACTAGGAACCGCGCTGATCATTGGGTTATCTACGCCAGTATCTAAACCAGATAGCATAGTGTTGTCAGAATAACCGTCGCCAGTAATACCCAAAGCTGGGAAATTAGATTTGATCAAAGTACCAGCGGCCTGAGCGATCATACCCTTTCCGGCTTCCTTTGCAAATACGTTAGATTGGCCTTGCAATAACAAACCCACAGCGATAGGGGCTACGTCAGAGATTAGCTTACCGGTTGCACCAGCACCGATTAAAAAAGTTCCGTCGGCCTTAGTAAGTACCTTTTGGCTTACGTAAGCACCAGCTACAGCACCAGCACCTAAGCCAGCGATTTCTGTAAGAGTTGATTTGTTGAATTTGAACATGATATTTTTTTTTTAGTTGTTTTTATTTTTTTAAGTAATACCCTACTACTGCACCACCGGCGGCATAATACCACCAGGGCAAAGTTTTACAAAGCGCCTTTTTAAAGTCGGCGTAACTTAAATAGTTTTCTGGGGTATCTTGGCGGTAAGCCTCGTAGGCTAGTTGACAGTATTTATCCATGATTATTTTTTTCTAAATAGTAATACGTAGGCCATGATACCTACACCTAGGTACATGATCCAGTTGTTGGAGGATTCCTCTGGGGCTTCTTCATCTCCTTGATCTGGTGTAATAACCTCCCCGGTGTTTGGATCTGTTACAGATACATCGTCGGGGCGCCTACTAGATCCTGGCTGTACTACGCCTGATCCATCGTATTGAATTATCTCGTCATTAATGCCGCCTAAAAATATATCGTTCATGATTATTTTTTCTTAGTGTAAAAGTAATAAGCAGCAGCAGCGCCACCAATAAGTAAAACAGGCAATAGTCCAGCTTGTGAGAATCTAGTTTCTGTACCCTCGCCACCTTGGCCGCCACCTGGTACTATTATTTCCTCACCTGGGGCCGGATTAGATCCTTTGTTAATAAAAGCTATACCTAAAGTAGTTACTACAGTTCCTACCATAGCACTCCAGACCTGGGCGCTAGTTAAAGCTACAGCAGTTGTAACCGGCTCGCCGTTAATACCTGTATCGCTACCTGTGATTTGTCCGGTAGATTCATTATATTTTTTACCAAATAAAACAGATATACAAGCTGCGATCCATTGAGCTACGTTAGGATTATACCCACCGGCTTTCATTTGCATTAACTTATTGAAGTAAGCACCTGTAGGGGTTTTAGTATTTCCCTCTTGAAAGGCTATGCGCATTTCGTCTGGGTTTCCACCTTTTTCTAAAAACTCTAGCTCAATGGCCCTGTACTTTTTAAACTCAGGCGTATTATTATCGGCCCTGGCTATATTGTATACTTTGCTTAAGCTGTTTGCAAAACCACCAGCATTTTTACGTAGCAAGGCTTTAAATATCTCGCGGCCACCAATAGCGATAGGGTTAATTAGGTTAGCAGTAAATTTCAATTTTAAAGCACCTGGTAAACCTTGCCAGATACCTAGTTTTTCGGCCCATGTTCTACCGGTATCTACGCCACCAATACCACAAGCTCCGCCTGTACCGTATTTACCCATATTACCTATGCGGCGTTTGCTGTGAATCCCTGAAATGTAACTTATATTCATGTCTTTATATTTTTTATTGCTTGCTTTTTTCTCAGCGTTAAACTTGCCGTATACTGCATCAATCTTGCAGCCTTTATTGGTTACTACGTATATGTGGGTAGGGGTACTATCGCTAGGATCGTAGCTAGCGTATACTAGCTTATGTGGGATCCCTAAGTTAGTTAATATCGCGCTAGTAAAAACTGAATAACTTTTGCAGTCTCCTTGGCGCGTTCTGATCAGCCCGGATGGTAGTTTTACCATTTGCTCGGCCCCGTCAGCTTTATAGTTGATCTGGTTTTTTAAATAGTCGAATATCTTTTTACAGGTTTGCTCCTCAGTCTTACCCTTGAACTCGTTGGCTTTTACTTTCATTTGCACTACAGCGCCAGGTATAGCAGCCTCTATAGCACGCTGTAAATCGCCATTGTTGGCGTTTGCTTTTACTCGTATGGTTTGGCCTGTGCGCATTAAACGAATGTAGGCTTATAGGCTTTGGTATCCATTTTGAAGCTGGTAGGTATCGGAAACCCTGAGATATTATATACTGTATTAAAAGTCAATACTGGATATTTACCCTGTGAGATTCCGATAGCTAAGTTTACTAGGGCCAAACTAGATCTAGATCCCCATGATATACGAACATTAGTAACACCTGGGCGTAATACCAATCCCTGACCTTTATAGTCTCCGATCATAGTGCCGTCGGCAGTTTTTACGGTTCCTGTAAAGCTATCTACTTTTATGTTAGCGGCTGTAGGGTTAATAATGTCTACGAATAACGTACCTCCGATAGCGCCCCTAGATTTGTTTAGAGCAAAATTAATACCTGTAGGTGCATAGCTCAGCTTCTTAATTGCAGTATAGATCTGGTAAGCTTTAAAGCCTACATAGCCTACACCGGCTACTAATAATAATTTTACCTCTGGTTTCATTATTACAAAATTGGGCAAAAGCAAGTAGATAAAGAGGTGTTTACTAAGAAAAATATAGGTATCACTAAAAAAGGTATAAAAAAGGTATAGATTTTTGTATCATTGTAGTATGGTTACACCCAAATACACCACATACGTAACAGTAAGTTTCCCACCAATGATTATGGATCTTTTGATGGAACATTGTTACCTAACTGGCGTTTCGCGACAAGATTTAATTAGAATAGCTGTAAGATCTTTACTATCTGAAAAGTTTGATAAGGACGTTGAAAAAGTTATTATTGAAAGATTAAAAACTAGAATACATGAGAAACATACTAACCAGGATCCTAAGCTTGTTTAAGTTTAGACCTACCGCGACTAACCCTGTTATCCAGGATCTACTAGACAATGATCACCACTACTGTAAAACGTGTGGGGATTTATTCTACTCAGTTAACCCTAAGAAGTTGTACTGTAGCGCTACCTGTAAAAATCATTTTAATAATTCTAAAAAGGTAAAGTGATGAGTAAGAAATTTTCAATAGAGATAATAGAGGCTCCGATGACAAACAATAAACACACAAATAAATAAATATATGTACACACTAAGAACATGGAGAAGTAACTCCGAAGAAACAAATCAATGGATTGGCGACTATTTTAGAATCGTCATGAGAGAAAACAATGAAGAAAACTTTATTGCTGAATGGAATTTTCACACCAAAACAAAGAATGAACACATGCTCAATCCTGAAGTTATCGGTATGATTTATTCAGAACAAGTAGAAATGCCACTTGAATCAAATACTCACTATTACATTATGACTGAGAGTGGTAAAACATTTAAGCACATTTATGTAACACAGACCAAAGAAGAATGGGATGAATACAAAAAAAACTAAAACAATGACAAACAATAAACAACAAACGGCAGTGGAATGGTTCATTGAAGAACTTGAATACAAGGGAGATTTGCGAGAAACTCCATCAATTAGAAACATTCAATTAAACATTGATACATCTAATTATATGGAATTGAAAGTACAAGCTCGCGAAATGTACCAAGACGAAATCGAAGCAGCGATAATAAAACAATGCGCGGAGGAATCCACCAGCGCAGCTAGTTCGTATGCCGAAGGTTATACAGCAGGATATCAAAGAGCTTTAGAATTGGTAGAATGGAAAATTAAAACAATAAAATAAAATAAACACAATGGAAACAGAAACACCACAACGAACCAACTGGCGCTTCCGGGTGCCGGTCAAAGTTTGGGCCAAGCTCGAAGCTGCGGACCTATCAATCTTTGAATCACGATTTAAACGCCTGGCGACTTCGCTAGAGGACGACGAACAGCCAAGCCATGTCTATGTGCAATTTAGTACACAGAACTGCGGAAAAACAATCGCTATCCAACGCCTTGCAGCTTGTCTAATCGAAACCCTATCATGACACCAAAAGGAAGCACCGAATTTTCGGCGATCATGGACCAGGTCCAAGAACTTGCCAACGCGGCCGCAGTAAATAATACTGCCACACGCTACGAAGCAAAAGAAAATGAATCCTTGCAAATTATCGCTAAGGAACTGCATTTGTGTATTTTGCGCCACACTTATCGCATGGATAATTTACGCCATACATACGACGAACAAAATTTTAACAAGATGTTTTAATCATGGAAGATCAAGGACTAAACCCAATGGACTTAAAAACAGCTAGCAATTATTTGGAATACATTTTAAATAGTGAGGGCGAAATACTATGGATGCACTTCGATGAAGCGCTGCGCATTGAATCCACTTCGAAAGATGAAGCGTTCGACGAAGGTTTCCAAGCCGGCTTTAATTCGGCCATCACACTAGTACAAATATCAGTTTCACGCATTGATCAAGAATTTAAAGAAAATGAGCAATAACCCACACGAAAACGCCTGGAATGAATTTAAGCAGATCACGCAATACACATACATACAGCTGTGCGATGCGATCCACAAAAATAAGACCGGTGAAATAAAGGACGCGCAAACCCAACAAATGATGATGTCTAAATTAATGTACTCGCTAGACGATTTAGAGCGCAAGCATGGAATCACCAGCAGTCAAATTATTACCCCTTAAAAACAATTAAAAACAATATAATGACAACAAAAAACACAAACACCGAAATCGCAGTAGTGAACGTAAACACCGCTGCCCAATCAATCGCCTTGCAATCGCAAAACGATTTGGACCTCGCACAGTTCTTGGAAGAATCCACCCAGCTGGAAACCCTAGAAGAAAAAATCATTTTATCTGCCAGCGGCATTTCCCTGGATAAGGTAGGTGAATCTTTTAACGGCATTTTTTGGGGTTTCTCAACAATGACCGTCAAAGAACCAACCGGCGATCAGTTAAAAGAGATCCCCGCCGTTCAATTTATGATCGACAAGCAGATCCGTATTAATGGCGGCTCCGCCCTGGTAACTGAATTTAAACAGATCGGTTTAACGCGCGGTGCAAAAGTTCGCGTAACCTACCGGGAAAAAGTCGGCAACTTAAAAATCTATTCTGTAAGTTTGCTAGGTTGATTTTTCAAAAGTTTTAACAAAATCGGGCCGGTCCTTTGGGTCGGCCCTTTTTATCTACAATGGCGAACAAATACAGATACCCAAAAGGACACCCAAAGGCCGGACAATTTCAGCCAAGCAAAGAAGGTGCGCGCCAATTTGTGCGCGAGAATTTCAACGATATTGCCGCCGGGGATATTGCAATAAAAAAACTTAGCACCCTAGAAAAAAGAATTTACGCCGGCTTAAAAGGTAACGACTACGGAAACCGATTTAATTTTGGCACCGAGAAAATATACGATCCAACCGGTGCGCTTAAAACGTACTTAAAAAGTATAAACGTAAAAAAGCAAACCACAGATCTAAACACCGTTCTACCAAAAAAAGCAAAGGAAGTATTTTTAGATTTGTACAATGCAGACAACCAATTCGCCGACGACAAAAAGCGGGTAACCTTTATTAAAGGAAAATTAAACCAATTAAAATCCTATAAAACCAAATCCGGTGAGCTTCTCGATGTTTTGAAGCTAGTCGAAAAATACGAAAAGAAAGGGTTTAAATTAAAACTAAGCAACCTACAAGGAAAGGCCAGCGAAGGCGCCCAGGCCGTTCTAAATTTAACAAAATACGAAAATAGAAAAATCGCACAGATGCAAAAAAAGCATAAAGATAAATTTATCCGCATGCGATTTGAATACAACCCGGTCATAAATTCAAAGAAAAAAACCATAACTATAAAACTTAAAAAAACCACTTTCCAAGATCTATCCAATACACCTTGATCATTTGCACGATGAAAAAAGCCAAAGAAAAAACCACACTATTTCGCGACCTCGACACAGTCGACAACGTGATTAAATTGTACCAATCAATGAAAATGAATTTTTGCGTAAAGAATAGCAGCTATTCGACAGTCATTGAAACCGATAATGCACAGATCCGATTTGTAACCCAAACGTATAGCAACGCCGTATTCATGGCTGCACAGAAGATCAAAGCCGACGTAAACCGCAGCGATCTAGGCAAAGCAATTATGGCCGGCACATATTCGACCGTCAATTATGACAGCGCCAACGGACAGCCCGACGGCAAATGGCCGCACATAGTAAATATTGACATATCTTCCGCTTACGCCACTTGCTTGCTTAATTCAAAACTAATTAGCCAGGCAACTTATGATTTTTTACAGAAGATCCCAAAAACGGAACGGCTGCCAGCGATGGGGATGCTTGCCAGGAACCAAGTAGTAATAAATTTTGAGAATGGGGAACCCACCACCCACACGCGCGATGTGGCCCCGACCGCACAAATATTCTTTTTTGTAATTTCCGAGATCAATAAGCTAATGGAAAAAGCCAGGCAAATGGCCGGCGACTTTTATTTGTTTCATTGGGTCGATGGAATTTTTTTAAAGTACGATATACCGGTCCGACAACTAAGTGAAATCGAAGCCCTATTTTTGAATAACAATTATGCGGTGAAATACGAAAGCGTTAAAGACCTAGAATGGAAGCGCGAAGATGAAACCGTCATAATCACAATGATAAAAAACGGTGAATCCAAACGCTATGCCTTTAAAGATCGCAACTACTCAAAAAACTTCGACGCGCTCATGCAGCAGTTTATCACGCGAAATCCCTTTAAGTTATCCGCAGCTGATTTGGCTGGCTTGGAACGATCCGGAAACTTTGCAGAGATTGATACATGGCTCGAGATGGAACCAGAAATTTAATATAAGGAAAGATCAATACTATAAAATATTCTTCTGTCAGGACTTTTTGGACCACCCCGAAAAATATACTATCCAATGGCGACTAAGCCATGAAAGCAACAAAGAGCAGTTAAAATTAGATTTATGAGCTACAAGATAAAACCGCAACAAACTAAGGCCGCCAAAAAATTGGGGGTAACAATAAAGCCAAGCACATTAAAAGGTAAAAAGATCGCTGTATTTAAAAACGGGGAAAAGGTCGCTGATATTGGCGCCCTGGGTTATGGCGATTATTGGACCTATTACGCCGGTGATCCATTTGTAGCCAGGGAAAAAAGAAAGGCCTACCAAGCGCGCCATTATGGTGAACAAAATAAAATCGGCTCGCCTGGTTATTACGCCTATTATATTTTGTGGTAAATTTGACTATATGAAACAAACTAAATTTTTTAAACCCTACGCCAAGCCAGGCAGCACTAACTTAAAATTCACCGACGGCAAATCCGGTGTATATGTAATCAAACGCCCAGGGGAAACCAAACCGCTGTATATCGGAATGTCAGCAAGCAACCTATATAAAACAATTACGCGCCACTTCCAGGCATGGCCCGATCCAACACAAGTGCGCGTAACCTATTCGCAAAAATCAAATATTGTGATCCGCGTAATATTCACCACGCCAAAACAAGCGGAACGATTGGAAAGGTATTTAATACAGAAATACAAACCGACAGACAACCCCGGCAAGATCGCGCAATATGAATTAAACCTATACGATAAAACTGTAGTCGTGGCTTATGGCAACGTCGAAACCAGCTTAGTGCCAGACGACTTCGAGTTTTAACGGGCCGCCAATTTACGTTTCAATGCGAAACGGCGATAAGCCAAATACAAGGCCAGGGATCCCAACAATAGCGACATAGTTTCGACCGTTACTTCTTCGTCGCGTAATGTTTTTAATTCCGTAGTTGTTGGGGCTGCCATATTATTTACTTCATATATTTAGATAGAGTATTCATCATGCCTGTTAATAGATCATATTTTTTTGATCCTACTACAACATCATAACCCATGATCGTAACTCGTTCTTCTTTTTTTGCTACTTTTTTTGTAGCGGTTTTTTTTGTAGTTGCCATACAACAAATCTAATCTAAAATACCCGCTTTTTCAAACCAATCATAATCCGTTTGGGTGCGGTCGTAATCCATACCGGTGCGATCGCGCAACTCATTGTGGCGATCCAGCAAATCGGCAAAGGCCGTTCGCAGCTGTGTATATTGTTTATCATTTTGTAAAATATGTATTTTTTGAACTTCCACAGTCGCCGCTAGGCGCCTAAGTTCATTTATCAAATCTTGTGGGGCTGTTTCCATGATCATAATTTATCCCAAATATATTTCTCTTTTTGCTTATTCCAAACTTTTTCCCATTTGTCGCCGGCGGTGTTTCCGTATTTAACGGCAAAGTTTTTATCGTTGTATACATACATTGCCTTATAAATTACTTCGCCGTCCTGGCTTATCCAAGTCGCTTGTAACATTCTACCATGTACGGGGTGAAACGTATAAATACAGCCGCCGCCGCCGGGGTGTACGATCGTAACTTGTTTTGGGGTTTCTTCAAGGTCCACCGGCTCGCCAAGTGTATTCCAGGAACGGCGTTCTAATTCGGTCGCCGTTTCTGTATCGGTTTCAAAATAGGCGTTTCGCTTATCCAATTTCTCGACGGTGCTTCTTTCGTCAACTTCGATCCATTTGTTTTCTGCGAAGATCACGCCGCACGTTTTTGATATTTGTTTAATCAAACGTACTTCGCGATCGTGTATATGGTACCAAAAAAAAGGAAAGTTAATCATAACGGGGCGCTGCGCGTCAAAATACATTAACGCGTGATCGTTCCAATCCCAGGCCTTTTCTAAAACTAGTTTCATTTTTTATGCCTTAATTTATAAGCTGCATTATTGAAACGTAACCGGCAAATTTTGCTACAGTACTTTTGCTGTTCTGTGATCCGCACAAACGGTTCACCGCATTTGTTGCAAAATTTAATCTGGTGTAATTCTAGATCGAAATTAATTTCGTCCTGGGTGCTGCGCTGTGGAACCGTCCGGAACCAACTAGCAATTCGAGTGAGTATATTCATTGTGCTATATTTTTATTTCGTCGCGTTCCAAATAAACATCCTTTCCGTACTTTTTGGAAAAATGATTTTTTAAAATCTGTCTTACTATTTCTTGTTTGGATGTTCCGGCTTGGAAAGATTCACGCGCAACCATATCGTACAAAACGGTAGGGATATGCAAGTGAACTAATTGTGCTTTGCTGTTTGACATATACAAACTTACAAAAAACTTACAAATATCTTACAAGTTATTAGAAACGCTATTATTCACAACTTAAACACATGTCTAGTATTCTAAATTTGACCTATGGAAAAAAGCGCAAAATACTTATTGCTTGCCGGTGGGGCTTATTTGGCTTACCGCGCCTATTCGCTTAATAAACTTTCTAATAAAATCGACTTTGCCCCGTCGGGTGCAAAAATTGACATTGATAAGAAAAATCGTCGTATCACACTTACCTTATCTTTAAAGGTAGTAAACCCCACACGCGTAGCTGTGACCGTTACAGATACATTCGGAAAACTAGTCGATGCAAATGGAAACAAATTGGGCGACTTCAATACGGGAACTTACCAAATTGTACCAGGAAGCAACACGATCAAAATTCCGGTGATCATTTCCGGCCTGGGTGCTTTCCTTTCTTTTTCAAAAGCGATCGCAACCAAAACGCTTCCGGTAGTTACAATTCAATACACGAACTTAATCGGTGCGCTTCCGGTTTCCGATTCAATTACTTTTGATTTATCTAAGGCCAACAATACCGGCCTATCAACTTGCGACTACCAACGCTTATAATGCAGCCAGGGCAAACCATAGCATTTAAGCAAAACGCTAGTAATGAGCAGCTGCAAAGCGCGCTCGAAAAAGCGCTGCCAGCTGCGGCCGCCCAGGTGAAACAACTTGCCCCAAAGTTCAAAGGCGCGACGGACACAGATACATGCCGTAAAATATTCGACTTTCTTAAAGCCAAAGTTCAATATGATAAGGACGGATTCACACAGAAAATAAAATATCCAAGCGCCTTGCTTAGGGAAGGACGTGGCGACTGTAAATCTTATTCTTTGTTTACAGCTGCGATCTTAAAAAACTTAAATATTCCTTTTCGGTGGACCTACGCAAGTTATACGCCAGGAATCAAAACACCAGGCCACGTTTATATCACAACCGATTCGGGCTGTATTATTGACTGTGTTTGGGGAAAGTTCAATAGTGAGAAAAAACCATATAACAAATTTTATAAATCTATGAATATATCCTACATTTCAGGCATTGACGACATGAGCGCGCCATCCCTGGGAAACAAGAATATTGCGCCCATCGGTGCGGTAAACTTCAAAACCGCAGCACTTGCACCGGGCCGCAACTTGTTTCGTATCATCGTACAAGGAAACTTAGACGGTTTCGCTAGTAAATTGGCGAAATTGGATCAAGGCCGTTTGGCAAACCTTTGGAAAAATGCGGGCGGTGATGCCGGCAAACTTTCCGCCGACATCCGCAAGGGTGCATCTAGGCCAGCCAAAAAATTGGGTTTGTTGGGTTTCATTAAAAAGAAACTAGCAAGCAAAGGTATCAAAGGACTAGGCGCAACCGACGCGCAAATTATCCCATTTGTAACCCCAGCCGCAACGGCAGCCGGTACAGCGGTGGGCGGTCCAGCGGGCGCGGCCGCCGGTGCTTCATTGGGCGAAGTATTAAAGGCATTAATGCCAATTTTGCAGCAGTTGCTTGCAGCCACAGCCGCCGCCGATATGACCGACAGCTTTACGCCGCCTGGTGATTTGCCACCAATCAACGACCTAGAAGGTGGTGCAACCCAAACCAACCCGGGCGGACCAACGGCCCCAGCTTCCGGCGGGATCATCCCAGGCGGATCAAACAAAATGATTTTGTATATTGCAGCCGCCGCCGCCGCCTTTTTATTATTACCTAAACTATTAAAAAAATAAAACCACAAAATACAATTATGAAAATGTTCTCAAAAGAATCATTAATCGGTGCCGCCGGTCTAGGACTAGGAAGCGCCGCCGCTGGTGTTGTTAAAGCGAAAGTCCTTGCAACCCAAAAACCAATCATCCAAGATGCCGCCCCGGTGTTATTGGGTTTATTTCTATCAGGTCAAAAAGGCATTGTCGGATCAATCGGCAAAGGCATGATCGCAAACGGTGTAGGCGGATTGATCGCTAAGAACGTACCCGGTCTTGGTGATGTAATGTTAGGCGAAGCCGGCGATATGATCCCAACAGACGGAAGCAGCGACACATTGTTAGGCGATAGCGACAACTATGGCTATAACGACAGTTACAGCGACGAAGTAGATTATAATTATTAAACAAAATCAAACTAACCAAAAATAGTTAAAAACAAAAAACCATGAACAACATTGTAAACGAAAAAAAATTCATCGAAGCAAAATTAGGACTTCCTTATGCTTCGCTTTCTCAATCTTATTTGCGCGCTGAAACTTCTTTGATCACAACGTCAACGATCAATTTCAACTTGCAATCTGCAAACGTAGCCGCCCCGGTAGTTACTGAAAAGTTGCTTAATCTTAATGATGTTTTTGTAATTACGCACGTTTCAATCGGCGCGCGTCATATTACCGGAACTACATTAACAAACCAAAAGCAGTTAAATGCCGAAGTATTTAACTATTATGACAGTAATGTATTTACCGAAGCCGTAGTCGGCGCAAACATCGCATCTATCTGGAATAGTAACCTTTCATGGGTTATCAATAGAAGGGAGTATGTGCCAGCCCTTTCTTGCCGTTCTTTTTTATCAGTTCCGACAACTCAAACCGCTGCGAACGCTGGTTATACGACCGGACCAAAAACGACAAACGGTTGGAGTAGTGCATTTACCGGATTTTTGCCATTTGAGCCTACCGTAATTTCTGGACGTGATACGTTGAATATTGCCATTAACTTAGGAAGCAGCGTAGCATTTGCAATTACCAACACAGTTTACGCTACTATGGAAGTACGCGGATATTTGGTAACAAACGCCAAATCTTAATTTATTTATTGTTTGATCACTAAGAAGGTCGGCGCGAAAGTGCCGGCCTTTTTGTTTATATTTGCCAGGGTGTTTAAAACGGGAGTGTTTTAGTCATTGTGCAAAAAAAAATAGTCCGGTGTTTTGCCGGGCTGTTTTTTTATTATATTTGCTAGGTATATAATTTAAAAACCATGAACAACCTTATTATCAAAAGAAGCCAGATCGTCGAAGCGGTGATCAACGGAACCCCAGCGGCCAACGTCCGCTATTACTTTACTAACATCCCAAATTTATCAGCGTTGAATTTGCGCCTCTATGGGCTCGAAGGATTCAGCAGCACGCAGCTTGCAACAACGCCAACCGGGTACACAACCGTTTCAACAACAACCGGAATCGTGGTAACTTTGCGCGATACCCAAAAAGTTGAATTTTTGTACCAAATGCCGTTTTACACAACGATCCGCGCAAATAACTTTGGCGCATATGTTATTTTGCAGCCGCGCACGATCAACTTGACGGACTGTTATGTAACATTGACAAACACAACCGGAATCAGCGCAAGCAATTCAGTTGCGTTTAACTTTTATTACGATCTAATCTAAGGCCATGCTGCAAGTTAGCCCCTTAGTTGAAAAAATGACCGAGCAGCGATGGATCCGTCCAACGCAAGGCCGCCAGGGCGAATTTGTGAAATCTGTTTTTTTACCTTTCACAGCAACCGGCGTTTATAGCATTGGTACGGGCCGATCAATTTACTTTCAGCCGGACGATATATTAACGTCCGATAAAGTAATTATCACCGGGATCGAGCTAGTCGACTTCGCCACAAACGAAACTATCCAAAGTAACCAGGGAAGCCGCGTTAATATTTCCGCAACGGAATCAACATTGGGATATTTTGTTTTAAGCAATTCAGCGCGCGAAATATATGCACAGATCCCTTTGAACTGTTTAATTTTACGTTTGAACGGTGGCCGCCCTACCTTTACTTACTTCGACGATTTTTCTTGGGAAAATTGCAGTATTTATTTTTCAAGTGCGGGCGCAGTGA
>Ga0209552_1000181_pt1 | contig 20136 bp, 29 predicted proteins | sample LauGreFaBDMM15SD_2_FD_188214 | JGI IMG/M metagenome (GOLD analysis project Ga0209552, IMG submission 188214) | Freshwater lake microbial communities from Lake Michigan, USA - Fa13.BD.MM15.SD (SPAdes) (version 2) | ecosystem: Environmental > Aquatic > Freshwater > Lake | place: Lake Michigan, USA... | reverse complement strand
GTATGACGGTGTAGGGACAATTGGACTGGCTGGTGCCGCAGGCCGGGTGTAGCTGCCAAGGCCCCCGCTGAACAACTGAGGGTTATCCCTTAGATAGTCATTGCCCGTGTAATTGCGGTTGAACGCAGGGTTTTGGTTGACAGGTTCGCTATCCATGGCACCCGCGAGGTACGCAACCCCAGTTCCTACCGCTGCCAGTGGGCCGTATTTGGTGAAGATACCCGCGTCCGCTGCCAGGCCCGGGCGGTTGGGCGAGAGGTACTCGTTGTACAGGTTCTTAGTGCCGGAAACTGCTCTGTCAAAGAGCGAGGGCGGTTCAAAATTAGTAAGGCTTCCTTGCCCTGTTTTAACGCTGTTGTCAGGAAAAACTTCTAAGTCATTAAACCTTATCTGATCTGCAGTAGGAATGGAGCGGTCGGGGTAAACGCTTAAGTCCGAGGCGTCTATCAGCCCCCTTGCAGTTACATTGGGATCGGTTACGTTAGCAGCGTACCCCAGACGTGCGTTAGGAGATAAGTTACGGCCCCCACTAGCCACGTTATATCCGGCCTCTTGGGCTGCGCCAGGAGGCAACCTTAGATCGTTAGCGTAATTAGGCGGCTGCACTATGTCCGGCCCTGCGCCAGGGGGCAGCTCCAAAGGAGTACGGTTTGCCAAGGCTATGTCAACGGGGTCGGAAGGATAAGCAGCTAAGTCAGAGGCGTTTATCAAGTCCGTTGCATCGGCGTATGGGTCACCCGCCCCAGCAGCCCGTAGCATGTTCTGTGCAGTGGCGTCTGCTGGGACAGGCCGGCCACCTGCTAAATCAATATCAGAAGGCCCGTCCAACTTCACAGCGCCCTCAGCGGTATTCTGAAGACCTCGCATCGCCCCTGCTGATACGCCCGAGATCAAGCCCATTCTCAAAGCGTCTTGCTCGCTCATGCCACCCAGCCTGCCGATACCCGCGCCAATTAAACCGGTTGTCAAGCCTGTGTTCAACGCACTGCCGGCTGCGCCGGGCAGGTAGCTGCCAACAGCCGACAAGGGGCTTGTGCCAAAGACCGTGCCGCCTCCGCCGATGTAGCCCATGGCACCTGAAATCAGGGCGTCTTTTAGGTCGCCACCGCCCAAAAGCGCGCTTCCTGCACCGGCAAGGCCATATACCGTCCCAGCTGACATGCCGTAGCCCGCTGCTGCCGGTCCGAGGACCGATGCCAAAGCAATAGTAGTCATAATGCGCCCGACAGGGCTCTTAAGCACGTCTTTGGTGACGGTTACAACGTCTTTGACAGCGTCTTTGACGCCGCCCACGATGTCCTTAAGAATGTTGCCGCCCTTAAACTCGGGTAAACCCGTAGCAGGGTTAATCGTTCCTGAGCCGCCACGACGCTTGAGCATCGCAGCTTCTTCGGGGGTAATGTGGGCAAGGATGCTGTCCCCGCCGCGCCCTTTGGCCGCAAGGTATTGACCAACATCTGCTAGACCGCCGGAGGCCATGCCTACAGGCTGCAGGCCCTCAACCACGGGGCTCATGTCCATGGGCTCCTGCGCGCCAGCGCCCTGCATCTGCCGCATCTCCTGCAGCACCGCGAGCATCGCGCCAATAAACTCGGGGTCGTACTCTGCCGGCATGTCCCCCTCATCAAGGGCATCGGCTTCAATCATCTTCTGGAGCAAGTTTTTGTAGTCGCCAGGGTTCTGGCTGACATATGTAAAAACCTGGATAAGGACGTCAAGCTGCGCAGGCGTGAGCTGAAGGTCACCGATGTTCTGGCGGATGGCCTCTTTTAAGGCAGCATCCTCTCCGGGGCGGGCCATGCCGAGCGCCGTCATTGCGGCACCGTAAGAGTCCGCAATCGTGACAGTTGGTTGTTGCTGTTGGGCTTGTTCGCCCTCCATGCCCATGCCTTGAGGCAAGGCCATGATTCCTTCAGTTGCCATGATAGTCCTTTCCAATTTTTGCCAAAGACCTCATGGGCCGCGCGCCGGGAAAGGACGCGTTGATGGCAAGATTATCCATTAAAGTCTTAGCTTCTGTCCACCAAAAGCGCGCTCACGGTCACATAAACATAGTCTTGCGAAGAAGTGACAAACAACTCATCGAATTCCTCAAGCACCAAAGGGCCCGCGTTCCAACCGGCCAAGAGGTCTACATATTTGTTTGGGGCTACCGATTCCAGTGGCACGAGGTAGTGCGTTCCGGCCCCGTCAGGAGCAAAGGTAACCGTTATGTTGGTGCTACTTACACCTATGTTTGCTATCCAAATAGACTTAACAATTGCGGCTGTGGCAGCAGGAACCGTTAACACAATTAACGGTATGGTTGCAGACGGCGTTTTTTGAAAGCGTTTGTAGGCGTTTGACATTATTTTCCAAGGAACCAAGTTTGCGCCTGGTCCTTGTTCTCCGTAACAATAGGGGTGTAGGTGGTGTTGAGCTGAAGAATAATCTGCTCAAGCGAACGCACAAGCTGGTTGAACTGCTGCGGGTCGTAGCCCGCCTGAGTCGCGTTGGGCAGGCGGACGTTGGTAATTTTGCTCATCGCAGGCCGTCCGGCTGAACATCCACTCGCAGCGTGCCATAGCGCCACCACCCGCCCAACTCATCGCTTTCAATGCGCAGCTGAATTTGACGCCCACGCGCGCGAGTGCTGACAAACTGCGTGGTCGGTGTGATTGTGTAGGGGTCCAAGGAGCTTGCTACTGCAGAAGCCTGTGGATAAGCACGCAAAAGCAGCCGCACTATTAGCTCTCCTACTTGACTCTTAAAGTCAGGAATGAACCTTTGCATCAGCAACATCTGATCCCCGTCACCAATGTCAAAGTAACCAGAATGTATGTAGGCGTCAATTGCCACGCCGTCGGCATCCACACCATCCTCTTGGTTGTACAAGTTGCTGCGGCCTGCTGTAAGGCCGTAAATTGTAGATATAGTGGCCCCGTTGTCCAACGGGTCGTATTCCGTGGCCAACGGCTTGTCAAAAGTTCCGGTGTCGGTCCATGCCGTGCGAGACAGAGTACCCACTGACCAGACGTTTTCCATGTAGTTGTAAGTCACAAAGCGGTTAATGTAGTCGCTACTCAATGACGGATAGAACCACGTTACCTCGTTAAATTGGGTGTTAATGCCCACGTTCACGGCAGTCGCCTGCGCGATGTTCAAGTCTTCAAAAACAAAATCCTGCACAGTGCAGGGGAGCTTCTTGACCGTACCGTCAAACACAAAGAACGCATCCTTGCTCATCCAATACGCCACACCGTTCACGTCAGCCGACGCGTGGGGCCCAATAATCCCGCAATTGGCACCTAACTGTTGAAAGCCAAAGGTATAGGGTGGCCCGAGGAATTGTTGGCCATGGATGGACGTGTCTGTCCAAATCAGTATCTGGCCACGTGAGCGCAGCGCTGTGAGGATTTCGTTGCCGTCCGTGAGCCGTTGTCCGCCAGCCGTGTTGGTCGCCGTGGCCACAAAGTCGTTGAGGTCTTCTTGATCAGAAAACCGCACAAACATGGGGTCCTGGGAGGTTGGATCACCCAAAATGGTCTCCGTACCAAAGCACACCAAGTGCCGGTCAGGGGTTGAGAGCAGCGCGTACTTGCTTTTGGTTGGAGCTCCTGCAATGGCCGTGGCCCGCGTGCCGAGGCCCGTGTCCGGGTCCCACTCATAGATGCCGCCGTCCACTTGCTGCAAGATGAGGTTTTCACCATAGGAATCAAATTGCCAGACTCGGGCAAGCAAGGTCAACGAGGCCGAGGCAGGACGAGGCGTGCCCCACGTGCTCAAGCCCCAAGTGCCCGTGCCCCAGCCAAAGTCAACAAAGCTAATGTCACTTCCGACGTTAATCTGGTAGGCCGCTGTGGCCGCACCGGCCGTCGCTGCCGTGGAGGTCGCCGAGGTCGGGGAGACGATGGTGTATGTGCCGCTGGTTAATACCTCTTGAATCTCAAACTCGTTTGTTAGGCTGGCGTTGGTAATGCCCCCTGGGTTGCCCGAGACGGCGCTAAAGGTAACAAAGTCGCCTTTAACTGCCCCGTGGGCCGCGTCATTGACAATTACTGTGGTACTGCCACTGGTGGTGGTAAAGGTACATGCCCCAGTGGCCCGAATTGGAGTGATGTCGCCCCACGCACCGCCGTAGAAAGCGTAGACCTTGCGGTTTGTCCCAAGGGCCGCGTAGGGCACACCGTCAAGCCCGTTCCAAGTAAATATCTCGCTGGCCGAGCCAACAAAGTTGACGACGGTGCTACCGAAGGCTGTCCATCCGCCCATCTTCTCCGGCAGGCCGTAACGAAAGCGCACGTAGTCACTGTCGACCCAGCCGCCTTCAGCGCCGTACTCGGTGTTCTGTTTGTCGACGCCTGGCTTAAGGAAGAGCCGAAGAAGTGGCATTATCTGAACCCTGCTGTTTTCTTCGCAACGGTCTTGGGTTGCGCTACGAACTGTTTTCCGGCCTTTTTGCCAGCACGCTTTGCACGGGTTGTAGCAGCGTATTCAGCAGAGGTCAAGGACTTGATCGCGGCCTCAGGTAAGTAGCGTTCCCCGGTCTTGCTCGAGGGCTTTCCGGACTTAGTGCGCCACTTCTGCTCGCCCCAGTCTTTTAGGGATTTTTGAGGGGCTTTCATTTTCAGTCCCTATATCCGCCGCCAGCTTTTTTGTAGCGCTGCGCCACCATCTGTGCCTTACGGGCGGACCACTGCCCTGCGCCTGTGCCCGCTGTGGCTTCTGCCTTCACGGCGTTAAAGATGCGCTTGCGCAGTTCGGGTTTGGTGTAGTTGCCCGCAGCGTTGACCGTGGACTTTGCCTCACCGCCCTCTTTGTACGAAGCAGTTTTAGCCGCATTGGCAAAGTCAGATTTCTTAGGCGCGCCTTTAGAGCCTGGACTTCTCATTGACTCACCAGAGCCGGCCGCGATACGTTTCTTTTTTGCGGCGATGTTGGCATACAAACCGCCTCCTGCCGCTTTTTTAACCACTGCAGGCTGAGAGTTGTTTTTCTTCATGTCACGCGTCTCCATTCAGGTTTGCCGTGACCTCGGCTAAAGTGTGGCGTATCCAAAATCTTAATGCCATTTCCGCCCCAGGAATTAAGCGGGTGCAGGGACTCCCAATAGGCCCCCAGCGGCGCGAGTATCTGTTTGTCGTAAATGAGCTTGCCGTTTTGGAAGAAGTTAAGGTCCACCGCCAGGCGCTTTAAATGCAACGAGTTCATGGTATTGCTGCGACCTGTCTTGACATAAACAGCTTGCTGCTCGGGCGTGCGGGCGAGTTCCCCGCCGGTAACCACAAAGCCCTGGGCAGACGCGTATTCCACAAGTCGGCACATGTCCCGCAGAAAGGCCGCTTGTTCTTGGCTAAGACTCATGATTACCCCTTTTTTGAACAACTAGGTCAATACATGTTGCGTCTACCGTCGCACCCATGTCAATGTAGTCCTGCTTCTTTGACCGCACGGCTGCCATGCATTGCTGCCTGTCAGTGTAGTGGGTAAGCTGCTGCAAGAACTCGCAGTGTGCGTTCAGGCAGATGTACAAAACGGGAATGAAAATGCTCATTTTTTGCTCCTCATTTCAGCCAGCTTCTCCACCGTCCTGCCTCCAAAATAAGCACCCATAATCAGCATGCCCCAATTACCCAACAATTGTACGTAACTCTCGTTGGCGTTGTATCCAAAGGCGCTCATCATTGCGAACACGGAGTACATGGTAAAGATGGCGATCAGGCTCATGGGCCGGATGTTTTTTGACAGCCAGGAGTCTGACGACATGTCTGCCTGCCAACGGTCTGTGATGTTGTCGGCATCAGCCTGCGCGGCCTTTGCCAGCAATTCCAGTTCAGCCATTTCTAGTTTGGCTTTCTCGATGCCTAGCTCAATCAGGCGCTCTTCATGCTCATACTGAAGCTGTCGCAGCTTCTCAACATCCGCAGGGGTAGGGTTGTCGGGTATCTTGATACCGAGAGTGTTCTCTACAACTTCCTTGCCCTTGGCTTGGATGGCGCTGGACAGCAGCGTCAGGCCGTTTTCAGCCAGTGTGCCCAGCAATGCACCGATGATTGGGATCATGCGCGTCTCTCCAAAAATAGAGTTGTGAAAAAATAACTTAGGGCAATTGCCACCAAAAACACTGCAATCCAGAAGACCATACTCACGGCCTCCATTATCTGCTGTCGCTTCTTGGACTTGGCAAGTGCCTCCTCCATCTCAGCCTTCTTGCGCCGCTGGATGATGTTGTTGCGCTCCAGCAGCACGCCTTCCCACACATCTGCATTGCCCGACCATATCAGCGTGTTCTTCAGTTCGGTCTCGGCCTCCACAAGCTGCTTGGCCTGCATCACCGTCTCTAACGCTTGGGCCGTGTCGCTCTTGAACTTCTTGGGGTTGTTTGCCGCCTGCTGAACAATGTCCTTGGCCTCAAAAAACTTGCTTAGGTCAGACGCAATACCTTGTACATCTTTGCCCAGCTTGATAGCGGCTTGGATTCCCTTCACCGCTGCCTGAGCGGCTGCAAACGCGGTGAAAGGGTCTATCATTTTTTGTCCATCACTACCCAGCGGCAGATTTGTCCGTCTTTACCTACAAACTCGTTGACGCTTGGCTTTTCGTCTTTTTTAGGGATGCGGCAGACCAGTACCACTTTTGTCTCGGTATTGGGCCACGGGTTTTCAGCAGAGACAATCTGTTCAATCACTGGGTTCTGCGTCAGGCGCTCCAAGGCGTGCCAGCGGCGCTTACAGGGTTGTTCAGCAGTGCAATTTGTGCGGCAAGGTTGGCTTCAATAGCGTCTTTGTCCACGCCGTTGGCCCAGCACCAGTCCAGCACTTCCTGCATGGTCACACTGGCATAGGGAATGGATGGCGTAGCAGAAGCAAAGCTGCAAGACCCGTAAGTGCCAGCGGTGTATGCACCATCAACGGCGGTTGCCGTCCAGTGCGCGGTGGTGATAAATCCGTCTGCTACTAGGTAGTGAGTTTGTACGATGTTCCAAGTTGTAGTAGTCATGGTGAGTCCTTTAGGTTAATTCAAGTGCCGCAATGCGGGCGGTTAGGGAAGTGATGAGGGCTTGCTGTTCTTGGATGCATTTCATCAGCGCATACTGTAAATCCGTCTGGTAAATGGACAAGCGCATCTTGGAGCCATCCCTTTCCGAAGACCAATCAGACTCCATAACCAATTCAGGAGCTACCGCTTGAACGTCTTGGGCAACAACGCCCAAAGTCAAGCCATCATCTTCTTCCATGTTTTGGTCAATGTAGTTAAACGTCTGGACGGGTATAGCGCAAATCACATCAAGATAAGACTTAGCTGGCGCAAAATTTGTTTTTTCTCTGCGGTCAGATAGATTGGAATTGTTTGCAGAATAATTAGCAAGTCCCCCATTTGACCGAAGTGCAAATCTTGTTTGTGATGGGTCGTTTCCAAAGAAAAATTCACTTGCCGTGTTATTTGGTGTTGCTCCAGAATAATTAACAATAATTCCAGCAGGGTTTGTGGCATTTGAATTTCTAAAGTACACCATTTGATTTTGTTGCGTACCTAAAGCAGTCAATACAGCCGCATTTGAATTAAAACTGCTTGTAGTCCCCACCAGCACGTTGCCGCTAGAGTCAATACGCATTGCCTCACCATTCAAGCTTGAGCTACCTTGGCGTGATATGTTAAGAACGCCGCCAGTATCGTCAGCAGTAAAGTACCAGCCGTCAGTAGAGTTGAAATGCGTTAGCTGTAATTGACGTTGGCTTGCAGATGCCGCTTTGATTTCCAATTTTGCGTTTGGCGAACTTGTCCCAATCCCCACATTATTGCTTGTGTCAATGGTTAAAGCCGTTCCTGCTACACCAAATCGTAGAGATTTAGTTGTTTCAGTTCCCCCTTTTTCAGAATTAACAAAAAAACCAGTTCCATCAGAGCCAATACGAATTTGATTGTAATTTGTCTGTAAATCGCTGGTAGTGGATATGCAAAAATCAGCCGCCCCGCCACTACCGTTTGGTGCAACAGCAACTATTGACCGTTGGTTTGTCGTTGCCGACCGTAATACCATTGCGTGTTGACTAGCCACATGGGATGTAGCAGAAGAAATTTGGTCGCTGCTTATGGTCACGTTCTGGCTTGCGTCCACCAGCATGGCCTGTGTGCCTGCGGTGGCAATGGCTACTTGGTTGGACGTGGGGTAGTAGATGCCCGTGTCGGTGTCCGTACCAGTCACCGCTGGGGTGGTGGCGCTGTTGTCTGTGCCGTTGAGGATGAGGGTCATGCTGGTGTTCCTTCAAGTGCAGCGATACGGGCTGTCAGGGAAGTGATGAGGGCTTGCTGTTCGTTAATTGCCGCCACAAGCAAAGGGATTACTTCGGTGTATTGCAAGATGAGGGTCTGCTGCTCATCTTCCAGTTCGGTCACGGCCTCTGGTAAAACTGCTTTGACATCCTGAGCAATCAAAAATGCGCGGCGCTTGTCTGCGTCATCTATCTTGTACCGACCAATGACTGAACGCAAAGAAGCCACCTTGCTTACTGCATCTGTAATTGGCTCAATGATTTCCTTGTCGCGCTCGTCGGACAAAGAACCCCAGCTTGTGCCGTTAACAGCCAAAGACACGCCCGCGCTGTTGTTGACAAATTGCAACTGAGACGATGCTACGTTAGAACGGTATTGGGCGCTTGTAAAATAAATAGACCCATTTGAAACAGTAAAGTTACCGCCGGTATCAATTCTGCAACGCTCTGCATCAGCTGTTCGAAAAACCATTGGATGACTAGTTTTTGTACTGATGTACATAGTGCCAGTATCAAAAGCCATTTCTCCCCTGATGGTATTGCTATTTGTCGATAAAATAAGGTAAACGGAACTATTTGCACCAGCACTTACCTCGAACGTGCGGTTTCCAAATGCGTTAGGCGCACTTGTCCCAATCCCTACATTGCCACCGGATTCGATACGCATCCGTTCTGCGCCGCCATTGGCAAATGTCATAGCGGGGAAAGATGAATTACCGCCAATAGAAAAACCAGCAGTTGCGGCAGCATCACTTACATCAACAGTCAATCGACCATTATTTGCGCCACTTGTTGTTCGAAAAATTGCAACAGTTCCATCCGTTGAATTTGTTTGAAATTTTGCCGCTGGCGAGGCAGTACCAATCCCCACGTTTTGGCTTGCATCCACGGTAACCGCAGTCGTTCCTGCTGTTTGCAGGGCAAGGATACCCGAGGCATCTGCGGTCTGGACTAAGCCGCCTCCGCCCGAATTGCTGGCGTTGATTGTTGTGGTCATGGTTACAGCCCCAATGCTTGTTTAAGTTTTGCCAATTCAGTTGGGTTGGCAAGAATCATGTCTGTCAGAGATGTTGCAAGAGGCATATCAACTGGCTCAATTGGTACGGGGTTTGTAAACTGCCCATTTGCATACGTCCACCCAATGCTTGCCTCATCAGACATAATGGCTACATAGCCATCTTCAAATCCGGGTGGCGGAGTTGTGGGCTGTTCTTCGTACTCAATGGTATTTACAACAACACCATCTTTCACAATTGCATACTTGTTCATACATAGTACTCCATAACAATTATCACGCCTGAGCCGCCAGCACCACCATTTTGTGCTCCGCCAGTACCCGCAGTGCCACCTGCTCCTACTGCGTATGAATAAGTTGCAGAAGGAGCCGCAATAATTGCTTCAAGATACCCACCAGCGGCACCTCCAGCACCCGCATATTGGTTATTAATGTAAGTAACTGCGCCAGCCCCTCCTGCGCCCGTATTGGGAACGCCCGCACCAGCAGCGGCGGTTTGAGCAATTGCAGAAGCAGAACCACCAAATGGGTTTACACCACCATATCCGCCGGGATATTGAGCAGAAGATAAAGTGCCCGGAAACATTCCACCGCCACCTTGGCCACCAGTTAATGTAAATCCAGAAGCAGGCGAACTTATTGTTGCGCTACCACCCGCGCTTGCAAGATAAGTAGAACCCGCACCGCCATTAGCCGTCAACAAAGATGTGCCAAATGTTGTAGTGCCACCACTACCACCTGAGCCAGAATTATTGGTTGTTCCTCCGCCACCGCCACCGCCACACATTTTTATGTAAATATTTTTGCAGTTTGCGGGAGTTGTATAAGTCCCGGAGCCAGAAGTAAATACTTGACGGGTCATGCCACCATTTGCGGGTTGGGCAAAAGTAGCGACCTGACCCGCGCTGAGTGTGAGCGCAGTCGTTCCGTTGTTAGTCTTCAATTCCAACGCGCCAGTAGTGTCGGCTGTATGTACTAGCGCCGTGCCAGATGTGGTTCCTGCGGAAATGCTTGATGCCATGATGTATCCTTAAAACACGAGCCAGCGTTGACCGCTGGAAACCGTAACCGACTGCCCCGATGCCACGGTGACAGGCCCAACAGACATGGCGTTGAAGCCCGTGCCGATAGTGTAGCTGGCAGCCACCGTTGTGGCATTCACAAACAGGCCGTTGCTTGCCACCAACTCGGAGGCTTGGAACTCACCCGTGGAAGGCTTGTAGAGGAGTTTGGCGTTGCTGGTGAACAGCGTGGAGGCTGTACCAGTTGTTGCGCTTGCAAACAGTGGGAAGACGTTTGTCGCGGTAGATGTGTCGTTGCTCAGTGCCGCGCCACCTACAGAAGCCCATGCAGTGCCGTTGTAGCCTTCAAACTCGGTTGAGGTCGTGTTGAACCGCAACATACCGGACGCTGGTGTAGGACGCTGGCCCGTTGTGCCCTTGCTGATGACCAATGCACCAGTGGATGTAAACGACGAGTCTGCGGTGGCTGTCAGGGTGGTAACTGTGGCTACTGCGGGGGTTGTTGCGCCCACCGTACCGTTGATGTTGATAGAGGCCGTACCGGTCAAGTTGGTGACCACGCCGCTTGCGGGAGTGCCCAGGGCGGGCGTCACCAGGGTAGGGCTGTTGCTCAGTACCATGTTGCCCGTGCCCGTGACGGCGTTGCTTAGGGTCACGCCGCCGTAAGTCAGGGCCCCGGCCAGGTTGGTGGTGGTGCCCACAAACAAAGCCTTGGCAATGCCCACGCCGCCGTCCGTCTGGATCGAGCCAGTGGTCGTGCTGGTGGAGTCAGTCGTGCTGTCCACAGTCAACGCTCCGGTCAGCGTCTGAGCGCCGCCAATGGTGGCAGCGCCAGCCAAGAACAGGTTGCGAGGGCGCGTAGCGCCCGACGCACCGATGTCGTAGGTGTTGTCGGTGAAGATCAGGTTGCTGGTGATCGTGCTGTTGATGGTCAACGTGTCAGCAGAGGAATCGCCGACAGTCACGTTGCCGTTCAAGTTCACGCCGCCTGTGAGCGTCAGCGTGCCGCCAACAGACAGATTTCCGGCGACGGTGGCAGCACCCGCCAGGAATAGGTTGCGGGGGCGCGTGGCCCCTGATGCGCCAATGTCAAAGCTGTTGTCAGTAAACACCAGATTGCTATTCACCGTGCCAGGCACAGTGATCAAGTCACCCGAAGCGTTGCCTAGGGCAACAGTGCCGTCCAAAGTGGTTGCACCAGAGGCGTTGAGCGTGGTGAACGCGCCGGTGGAGGCTGATGCAGCCCCAACTGGCGTGCCATCAATCGTGCCACCGTTGATGTCGACAAAGTCAAACATCTGGATGACGTTGGTGCCGTCTACATACAGGTGCGCTTTGCGTCCATTGGTCACGGTAATGCCCGTGCCTGCGGAGGTCTTCACGGTAATGCTTTGACCGCCTGTGGTGTTGTTCTGAACGATGTACTGCTTCTCGATGGTCGGAACTATCAGCTCACGGGTGGCCGTCAGGCTGCCCGAAGACGTAGCGTTAAGGACCAAGGCCCGCGCTGTCTGTAGAGCAACGGTGTTGGTCAAGCTGATAGTCAGGTTGGCATCTGTTGTAAAGACTGGATTGCCAAACCCCGTGATAGCCTGCTCAATGGCCGTGCCAATGTTGTCGTTGGTCGTGGTGCCCCAAGTGCCTGACTGCTCTCCCGTGCCAATCAGCTCAAATTTAAGGTCTGAATAGGTACTTGCCATGTTTCTTCCTTTACGTTAGGACCTGCGTCCAAATCACTGTATTTCCGTCATTGACAACGACCCAATTACCTGACTGTGAATCATCCACATTTTGCCAGTTAGGCGTCTGATTGTCATCTACTGTGCTCCACAAAGTTACCGACCCGACCTGGCCCAGCGCTAAAACACCGGTCAAAAAAACACTTGCATTAGCCGCCGTTGTGACACTGCCTACCGATACCACGGCCTGCAAACCTGTGACAGGGGCACTAGCGCCTGCATTAACCACCACCGTACCAATGGCCACTGTTCCCGCAACACCAGTAACGGAGACGTTGGCATCCGCCGCATGGCCGACCGATCCTACCTGGCCAACCGCCTGCACACCAGTGACCAACACGATTGTCTCTGTCGCCACCGTTACATTGCCCAAGGCCGTGACGCCTTGCACTCCGGTAACCAGTACGTTGGAGTCACCACTTACGGTAACCTGGTTAACCTGCCCCGTTGCGCCTACCCCAGTAACACTGACTTCCGCACTTGCGGTAACCGTAACACTGCCCACTGACCCCGTGGCCGACAGCCCTGTTACTGCAACAGCCGCCTCGCCCGTTACTGTGACAGAGCCAACCGCGCCCGTTCCCGTGGGAAGATCAGCAAGGCTCTCGCCCCAGGGATCGTCCCCCCAGCCTACGCCAGATGCATTCCAGCCTTGGAAGGCAACAATGACGTCAGCCACATCCGCTCCTCATCAGGCAATGCGGATGATGGCATTGGTTGCGTCAGCAGTTGGGAAAATAATCGTAAACGTGCCGCTGGTAGATGTCTTTGCACCGCCAAAGTCCAAAACGCAAACAGTGGGGTCGCCCGCAGCCGTGTCGTTGTAAATTAACGCGCCAAAGGCCGTAATAGTCGCACTGGTAAACGACAAGTCAGCAAAGTCCGTGAACGCAGTAGTTCCCGTGGACGTGGGCGTGACGTTGGTCAACGAACCGCCGCCCGCTGCATACGTGCCCGATGCAGCCACCTCGTTGGTGGCCGTGTAGGCGGTCGTTGCTGCAGTGAACGATGCACTGTTGTCGTACAAAGCCAGCTTGAACGTGTTGCCCGTGCTGGTTGTGAAATTGTGTACACCTTTCATCAACTCCACTTTGAAACTGGTGCACATGAAATTGCCTGAAAATGCCATTTTTAATCTCCTAACAAATGAACCAAGTTGGGGTGACCCGCCTCGCGCAGGCGCAGGGCGATAGTTGCTCGGTCCTGTTCAACCGCCTCTCTCAGGTAAAACGCCACGACTTGCTTGACGTTCTCTTTAAAAGCTCTTGCCTGGGCCTGCACCGAAGGGTGCGACTGATCACCTACATAGATGATTTTGTCAGCGGCGCGGTTGGCCAGTTCCTCTGGAGTCCAGCCACGCGATTGCGTGGTTTGGACAAAGACGCTGCCCGCATTGGTGGAAAGTGATGGGGTAATCATGGTCCAGGTGAATCCGATTTAAGTGGAATGCGAAGCATACCGTCACGATACTCGTCACGGCGGCGGCGACCCTGCTGCTCAGTGCCCAGACCTTGGATGGCTTCCTTGTACGCATTGCGAAAGTACGCCATCATGTCGGTGGGCCCTTTGGTGTAGCTGTAAGCCTGAATCAAGCACGCGTACAACAACGCCTCGGGGGCATTATTGCTGATCCAAGTGGTCGAATTGGCCGACGACAGCTGTGTTGGACGATAAATGTAGCCCAGCTCCACGCTGTAGCTCTGATTCGGCGTGGGTGCAATGTAGAACGTGTTCTGGTCCCACACGGCATAGTACTTGGGCGTGCCTTGCGTGGTGCCGTTGGCCCAGTACTCTTTCATGAAGGACGTGTCCCTGAAGTCCAGGAACAACTGATCACCACTGGTGGGCGTCAGGATCAGGTACCGATGCGTCAAAAGGTCAGTGGGGGCAGTCAGGAACCTGTTGCCCTGGGTCATGCTCCCCGTCACCTCGAGCTTGAACACATCCAGGTCAATCTCGCGAAGAATCTGGTTCTCCGCCATGGTAATGAAGGTGTCTATTACCGCACTGGTAAACACGTTACTGTTCACCTCAGTGTAGTTTCGGATGTTGGTGACAAGCTCGTTGTAGGTCATGTAATGCTCACAGTCACTTTGCCAACAACGCCTTGCGCGATGAGCGCTTGGTCTTGGATGTACGGCTGCATGTTGGTGCCGCCTCGAACACTGCCAAAACTTTGAAATGCCGTAAAGCCTGGCGCGCCCACAAAAACAGATACGGGCTCGATGCGATCGGGACGCGGATCGCGCAATGCAATGGCGTCGCCGTTGTAGCGAAGCGGCTCGAGCTGGGGTTCTTTCGGCTCGTAGTCATCCGGGCACACCATAAACCCCCGCCAGTTCTTGCGCAGGTTGTTGTACTTGTACCGCTGCCCGCAGTAGTCGCACAGTCCGTAGGAATATATGCCGGTTGCAAAGGCCATGTCATACCCCCAGGTCCGGTACAAACTGCACGCTGGCGGTGTCCCGATCCTCCATCGCCGCGCGAAGGAAATCCTCTTCGTAGATAGACTTCAAGGCCGCAACTCGATCAGCAGCGAACTTGAGTGCCAGGTAGTACGCCAGGCCCGACGCCAAGCATGGCAAAAACCTGAAATTGACGTCGGAAGTGTTGGTGTACGCGCCGGCGTCTTGAATGCGACGAATGCGGTAGTACACGAAGGTGTAGTTCTGGTCCGCTGCGGGATAGAAATACACCTTGGGAGTATTGGTGCGCTCCACATAAAACTGCGCAGGACGGGCCTGCGTGGTCTTGTCAGGCACGTTAAGGTAGTCTTCACGGCTGATGCGCTCAATGTAGACGTCCGTGTTGATGCCCTGGTTGTTTTGGCGAATAATTGCCTCTAACACATTGACCACGTCGGTCGGCAACGAAATGCTGCTGGTTCCCTGCACTAGGGCAAAAGTAGCCTGCTCAATGGTCCACAAATTCAACCCGCGATTGGCCCAATCAAGAAACAACAAGTTGAGCGAGCGACGTGCCGACGTGAGTTGATACCCAGCCGTCGGCCGCATGCCGCAGCGCTCAAAAGACTCTTCGATCAAGTCATCAATCGACAGGTCAAAGGTGGTGGTGTTAGAGGTGGTCATTTGCTGTACAAGTTGTCAAATGTTGCTTGCGCATCCATGTACGAGTCATCCTGCTCCGCGCAATGTATCCACTGACTGGGCCTGAAATCAGGTGCACCTTCCCCTGTTTGCCAAAACGCAGGGCTTGTGACCCTGACGCGGTTGTTTGGCAACGCCACAATGTTACCTGTCCACTTGCCTGCATCAGTCAAAATCAAAACATGACTTTGCTTGTGCTGCGCGGGACAATCGGCTACCTCACTCTCCGCGTAGTCCACGGTGAACAAGTACCTGCCGGTGTGAAATTCACCGTCAATCTTGCACAGCCAAGGGCTGGGGCTGGTCCGGGCAAACTTTATCACCGTGTGATGGTGCGACGGACAGTCCCAAGGCTGCGCCAGATGTGTGGGCATGCGATCCGGCCACTCTTCCAGTGGGATGTCTCCCACAAGCGCTGTGATCGGCATGCGCGCCCACATGGCTCCCCCATGCGCGTTTTCAGAGCCATCTACCTGGCTTTCACACCCGGTAAATACAAGCTGAAAACTCAAGCAACGATCCGGCATGACGTTGACCGCAATGACATTTGCGTGCAAGTACTCGCCATGGTACTTCTGGTGCATGTGAGTAAACTCACGTCTAACCCAGCACTTGAAATACGGAATGTTGCTGATGAGGTATGCCATTATTTAGCGCGTTTACCGCCCGCCATCATGCCCTTGGACATTTTCTTGGCCGCGCCGCCCGCAGCATAGCCTTTGGACATCATGTTTCCGCCCATCATGCCCCCCGCCATCATGCCTTTGGCCATGCCGCCTTTAGCCATGCCGCCCTTGGCCATGCCGCCTTTAGCCATCATAGGAACACCCGTAGAGGTGCTCGTTGAAGAAATCATCTTGTTTGCAGGGCCGCTTTCAACAGCACCGCCGCCGCGCGAAGCAGCTCCCATTCCACGTCCAGCCATATCAAACTCCTTTTTTCATTGCACGGCCTTTAACGTCGGCCGTTTTACGTTTAACAGCACGACCCATTTTGTCGCCCATGTCAGAATCTTTCATCATCTTGCCGCCAGGCATCTTGTGCATGCCTACCGCGCCGCCTTTTTTCATTTTGCCAATGCCATCGGCCGCAAAAGCAGGCACTGATTTGCCGCCCTTTTTGACCATCTTTAGTTTCGAGGTTGCCATCATTGCTCCTTACTTTGCTTGCTGAATAAGTTGATCAATTTTTGCTTCAAGGCGGTTAAACCGCTGGTCAATGTGGTCAGTAACTCTCTGCACCTCTGTGTTAGTTGCGTAATCACGGGCAATTTCCTCTCGCGTTTTATTGAGCAGTATGTCCAGCCGCTTAAGTTCCTCAAATTTGTCTTTGAGCAAGAAACCAAGTGCGCCGGTTATGAAGGTCAGGGCAAGCGACCAGGCTGAGTTCAAGTCCATTTAGTACAGCTTTCCTTTTGTTCTGCCCCGTATGGCTATTCCATCTCCGCGCCTTGCTGCTTCGGAGAGCTTGACGGGTCCGCCTTTGGCAGGTTGTTTTACCAAGCCACCTTTTTTCATTGGCCCCGGCCTGTCGTCATAAGCATTGCGGTAAGCCTGAGACGCCGCTTGATTCTTTGGGCTGAGGGTATCAAACGTGCTGAATGGCGGGTCTTTTTCTCGGAGAGAACTGGGCGAAGGACGGTCTTCAGATACCATCTTTTTAGCTGCCGCGCCCAATGCTCTTCCCGCTGGCCCAAGCAGCTTGCCGCCTTCCAACGCAATGCCCGCCTTGCCAGCGCTCATCAGGGCATCCACAAAGGGCGTGTCACCAAACTTTTCGCGGGCGGCACGGAAGCCTTTGACCATCTCGCTTGGCTCACTGCCCTTGTCTTTTGGCTTTGAGGCGGACGCTTTGGGATAGGTGGCACCTTGGGTTGTAGTAGGCGGGCCAGATTGCCGACTTACGCTTCCAAGTTTGTCAATCCGTTTTTGCTCATCGTCCGCAGTGACTGTGCCGTATTTTTTGCCGTCGAACGTAAACGTCTTTTTGCCCTCAGCGCGAGCTTCTTTAAACGCTTCTTCAAAGGAAGATAGTTTTTTAGCCATGTCGCACTCCTAGCACTTCCATCTTGCTAAAGCAGCCGCCTTGCGGGTCGGCTTGCCTTTCTCATCTTTCATCGGCCCCGGCATCCCGCCCATGCGCGCGCAGAACGAGTCTTTGCGTGGTCCGCCCTTGGGCTGTGGGGCCTTGAGGTTGCTGCCGGTGGCTGCGTTGTACTTGGCACGGCCTTTGGCAGTCAAGCCCGCCCCCTTGGAGACGGGCAATTTCTCACCACGCCCAACCGAAAGGGAAGGGCCTTTCTTAGCCATTACTGCGCTGCTCCACCATAAAAGAACAGTGTCACGCTGGTAACTTCAACACCAGAGACATCAATAAATACTCCTGAGTCAAAGAGAATTCCTTGGTCCGGCAAAAGAATGTCAGTGGCTCCCGCCACAGCGGCGGTGGTCAGAGTTAACAATGCCGTGCTTCCAACAGTACTGCCATTCCTTAAAGTAACTGTTCCGGCCGTTGCCGTGTTTGTGAAATAGATGCCGGCTACCCTTGTACGACCGGCAATTGCATGTGCATCCACAGTCTTTGTGACTGCCTGGATATTGCTGTTGCTCATGTCCGCTCCTGGTTAGGCAGTACGTGTAAAGACGTATGCGGTGGCGCTTGAAAACATGAGGGTAAAACGGGCAAGACCCGTTGCGCCAGAGGCAACTGTCAGGTCACCAAAGGAACCCGCAGTGTCAACAGCGGCGGTAGACAGAATGCCGTTGGTGGCAACAGCAATAGTTACTGTGTTTGCGCCACCGGTATTGTCAATGTACAGGTCAAAAATCGTACCTTTGGCCGCACTTAATGCTGCTCCAAGCAACGTGCCAGTTGGCAAAGTAATAACGGTTGCGGCAGCAGATGTGGAAGTAATGTAGCCCGTAGCAACTTCAGCAGCAGTGGCTGTTGCAGTGGCATTAATTGCGGAGGTTGTAGCGTGCGTGATGCTGCCTGACCCTGCAACATTGCCGGTGACGTTGCCTGTTACGTTACCTGTTACGTTACCCGTTAACGCGCCAATAAAGCCATTGGTGGACGTGACTGGGCCGGAGAAGGTGGTTGATGCCATGGTAGATTCCTTACATGCAAGTGGAGCACATCTGTCTGCATGTCGTCAGCCGGGACTGTCAGATGTACCGGAAACCCCGGAGTGCATCCAATATACACCATTTTTATGATGCGTCAAGACCATGCCTCACATAGACCCAAAAGTTAGTAAAGCCAAGCATAAGGAGTGGTCGGCCAAACACTACCAAAAAAACAAAGACGAGGTAAAGGTCAGGTCAAGAAAAACCCGAAAACAGAAAAAGCAAGAATGGTTAGAGTTTAAACGGGGGTTGTCCTGTACCAAATGTGGGTTCTCCCACCCTGCGGTGATTGACTTCCATCACGTCGGGCCTAAAAAATACAGCGTCAACGAACTTATAGGCAACGGCAAATTTAAGACGGCCTACGAAGAAATAAAGCAGTGCGTAGCACTATGCGCCAACTGCCACCGCATACACCACTACGACGAACACGAACGAAAAAAGGGGCCGAAGCCCCCTTTAGAACCCAACACAAATTAAGCCTCTTCAGCTTCGTCTTCCGCTTCAGCTTCGTCTTCCGCTTCAGCTTCGTCTTCCGCTTCAGCTTCGTCTTTAACCAAGAGCCACTCATTGGTGTCTTCATCCAGCCAGTACCAAGCTTCGTACTCTTCGTCGTACCAGCAGTAGCACTCAGCATTTTCGTCGTAGACGTACTCTTCGTCTTCAGCAAAGCAGTCGGCGAACGCTTCAAACTCTTCGTCCTCGCCTTCGATCTCTTCAATGTCAGTGTTACCCAACGCCTGAGCAGCCTGCAAAAACTTCAGGATGGACTCGGTAGAAAACTCAAAGTAGCCGCCATTGTCAAGGTCAACAGATACAGTAAACAGCATTTTTACACTCCAAAAAAATTGTTGCAGCACCGCGCTGCAAATCATCCTATCACGCATCCCATGACAGTTTTTAGACATAAAAAAGGCCCCCGAAGGGGCCTTTTTAGCAGGGGTAAACCCGGCCGCTGTCGCTTATTAAGCGCCAGGCGAGCCAAAGATGCCGCGTGGATCGCTGAAGCCGAAGCTGTAACGCTCACGAGCCTTGTAGCGGACGTTGCCGGTGTCGAAGTCGCCCTCGAAGCCAGTCTTCATGGACACGCGTTCAAACATTTTCATGCCGTTAGGAGCGTCAGTCTTGATGAAGTACGCATCTGGATCGGTCAGGAAGTTGTTAACCACGTAGCCCTGAGGAACCATGCCCATGTTGCGGATGGCGTTGACATCGTTGTCAGCAGTACCAACGCGGAGCGTGGACTTCATGATACGGTCAGCAGTGAACATCAGCTCTTTAGGGATGATCAACTTTAGGCCTTGGACGGCGATCTTCAAGCCGCGTTCATCAGTGAACGCTGCGATGTCGATCAAAGACTGTTCCAAGGAGGTCTCGGACAAGTCAGCGGCCGTAGCCAAAGTGTTGGACAGGTTTGGACCTGACAGGGTGGGGTGGTTGGTTGCGCACAGAACAACACCGTCGCCACCGATGGAGGTGGTGAAAGCGCCGTTGAGCACAGCCGCAGCCTTGATCTGCTTGGTCTGAGCCATGGAACGAGCCAAAGCCTTGGTGTAGCGGGCAGACAAGCGGTCGTAGAGGTTATCTTCAACAGCTTCTTCTGTCAGCGAGAACGCCAAAGCAATAGTCTCGTGGGTGTAGCGAGCAGTGTAGACCTCTTGAGCTTGGTCGTATGAAACGCCCGCGCCCTCGGTCTTCACAGGAGCTTCGCCGAAGCCCGATTCCATCACCTCTTCTTCAAACGCACGGTCCGAAGTTTCGATGGCATAGATTTGGGTGTGTTGGTTCTCGTAGTTTTTGTACTCGAGTCCGAACAAAGCATTGAGACCAGGCTCAAGCTCTTTCACCAGTTGTGCACGTGAAATTGCCATTT
>Ga0209552_1000179_pt1 | contig 20273 bp, 17 predicted proteins | sample LauGreFaBDMM15SD_2_FD_188214 | JGI IMG/M metagenome (GOLD analysis project Ga0209552, IMG submission 188214) | Freshwater lake microbial communities from Lake Michigan, USA - Fa13.BD.MM15.SD (SPAdes) (version 2) | ecosystem: Environmental > Aquatic > Freshwater > Lake | place: Lake Michigan, USA... | reverse complement strand
TTACTGGAAGTAAATGAATACTATACTAGTTTTAGAATCAATGTGGAGCTAATTGAGTTAAGAAATCTCGTGGAAAATGCTAGGTTAATAGTTTTAAGTGCTCTATCGCGAAAAGAGAGTCGTGGCGCTCATTTTACGAAAGATTATCCACAAACATATGTACTTTCAAAACCCACAATACTGTGCCCTTAGCCTTATTTTAGGGCTACTGACGACGTAAAGGGGTTGGTATTATCTTCAATAAAGTACATTGATAATCTTACGTATCAAAACAAGAATTCTGAATTCAGTAATCAAGCAGCTCCAATTTGAGCTACAAAGCCGTGTTGAGCAATCGCCAGAAGTTCTGGATTTTTTTGAGTAAAGTCGAGCATTCGTTCAATACAAACTTGGGCCTTTTGACGAATCGGTTCTGGCAGATGAATTTCACCAACATGGTTCTCAAGGCATTGCAAAATACTTGATAGACTATTCATGGCCATCCATGGACAGTGCGCACAGCTTTTACAGGTAGCACTGTTGCCAGCAGTTGGGGCTTCGATTAATATTTTTTGGGGAGCTAGTTGACGCATTCGGTGAAAGATTCCTTGATCTGTGGCAATGATATATTCTGTTGCAGTTCCATCGATTACTGCTTTTAGCATACTGGCAGTAGATCCCACCATATCAGCTAAGGCAATAACGTTGGCGGGCGACTCAGGGTGAACGAGGATTTTCGCTAGGGGATGTTTTTCTCGCAGAGCCGCTAATTCAACAGCTTTAAATTCATCATGGACAATGCAAGCTCCATCCCAAAGAATCATATCGGCCCCAGTTTGCTGTTGAATATAATTACCAAGGTGTTTATCGGGTGCCCAAAGTATTTTTTTTCCAGAAAGGTGCAATTGATAAACAATTGCAAGGGCGCATGAACTAGTGACCATCCAATCTGCTCGAGCTTTCACAGCAGCGCTCGTATTGGCATAGACAACTACTGTGCGATCTGGATGTGTGTCGCAAAATAGATGAAAATCATGACTAGGACAGCCTAAATCAAGAGAGCAGGTTGCTTCTAGATCTGGCATAAAGACTCTTTTATTTGGCGAGAGTATTTTTGAGGTTTCACCCATAAAGCGCACACCTGCTACGATTAAATGTTTAGCGGGATGGGCTTTACCAAAACGTGCCATTTCTAGTGAGTCGGCAACACAGCCACCAGTTTCTAGGGCCAGATCTTGAATATCTCCATCAACATAATAGTGCGCGACGAGTACAGCATCAGTTGCATGTAAAAGTTCTTTAATGCGTTGTTTTATGGAGGATTTTTCAGAAGGGTTCATGGCTATAGAGGTTGTTATCCTCAGTTTTGATAAGGGTAGTAGACCTATTTTATCAGTCAACTACAGCTTACCACTAGGTAAGCACTTGATTGGAGGGGTCATAGATTTAAAAGACATTTTGATCTGACATTTTAGTACCTGGTTCAATAAGCATGAATCGATATACCATCTAATAGTAAGGACACTGGTAAACTCTTACTAGGAGGATATTTTCATGAACCGAATCATGTTGCGGGCCAAATTGCACCGCGTGACTGTTACAGAAGCTGACTTGAATTACGAAGGTTCTTGCGGCATTGATGAAGCCTTGCTTGACGCGGCCCAAATGTGCGAGTTTGAAAAAATTGAACTTTACAATATCAATAATGGCGAACGTTTCACCACATATATTATTAAGGCTAAAAGAGGCTCTGGAATCATTTCTTTAAATGGCGCTGCTGCTAGAAAAGCGCATGTTGGAGATCCATTAATTATTTGCACCTACGGTACTGTCCCTGAAAAAGATGCTATTTCATTTCGGCCGACTATTGTTTTAGTGAATAAATGTAACCAAATCAAAGAAATTAAATCGATTTAACCATGTTGGTAGTCAATAAAAATAAAATGTTGGCCAACAAGTATTTTTTTTGAATGTTTAAAAACGGAATCAGAGGTCTCTAGTTGATTCAACTAGGATGTAAATGTAAGCATTCGGGAGTGACTATATCTCGTATCTATTAATGCCGACTATTCCTATTTAGCTCTCGGTAGTTTCTACGATAGAGAGTTTTTGTTTGTATTAGTTTGATGAAGCCAATGCAGTCTTGCTTGAGTGACTGGGTGTAGAGTTGATTGCAAGGAAGATTCTTGAGGGTTCTCTAAAGCAAGCTGAATGGGGTTAGCCAATATTTTGCCTAATTCAACACCTGGTTGGTCGAAGGAGTTGATACCATAGAGAATCCCGAGGCAGAATGTGCGATGTTCATATAAAGCCATGAGTGCGCCAAGATGAAAGGCATCGAGTTTTTTAAGCCAAATAAGATTATTAGGTCGATTGCCGGTGGATGATTTATTCGGTTCGCCCGCTTGATATCCGGTGGAAAAGGCCTCAGATTGTGCTAGGCAGTTAGCTAATAATTGCTGATGGTGTTGCAAAGCTTGTGGCAAGTTACTCATCGGCTCTTGAATTGCGATAAGATCAATTGGAATTATTTCAGGACTTTGGTGGAGCATTTGAAAAAATGAGTGCTGGGCATTCGTACCTGGAACACCGAAAATAACGACCGAGCTCAGGGATACAGGTTGATCATCATTACCACATGTCTTACCATTACTTTCCATTTCCAATTGTTGAAGCCAGCTTGGAAATAAGTTAAGGGCTTGTGCATAAGGAATAACTGCTTGGGACGTCGAATGAGATTGTTGTTGATGGGCAAATAAAGCAAGGGCTAATAATAGTGGTTGATTTTCTGGCAAAGGAGCTTGTAAAAAATGTTCATCAAGTGCACTCGCGCCTGCTAGAAATGAGTGATAGGTTTCAAATCCAAACTGCAATGCAATGGGCAGGCCAACTGCGGACCAGACTGAAAATCTTCCACCCACCCAATCCCAAAATGGCAGAATATGATCCGTTGATATGCCGAAATCAATCGCCGCTTTTGTATTCGCGGTGACGGCGTAGATACGCTCATTTAGATCGCTGCGTTGAACCCCTTGACTGATTAACCAGGTAATAACTGACTTAGTATTTTGAAGAGTTTCTGATGTGGCGAATGTCTTTGATACAACGATGATCCGCGTATTGTGGGGCTTTACTTGACGAAAAATCGCTGCTGCCTCTGCACTATCGATGTTGGATAGAAAGTGAACCTTCAGTTTAGGATGCGCGCTAGGGGTATTGTGGTGCAGCGTATCACAGACCATACGGGGACCCAAATCGGATCCGCCTATGCCGATATGAATAATATCGGTAACCTCTTCTAGAGCATGGCAAAGGACTTTTATTTGTTCCCATACTTTGGTGATTTCTAGTGTGATATTTTGATCGTCCAGAAAGATAGGGGATTGCTTGATATTACGTAAAGCCGTATGTAAGACTGCACGGTCTTCCCGGACATTGACTTTTTTGGCATGAAATAATTCGGATCTCTTTTTTTCGAGTTCGTATGATTTAGCAAGTTCAAAAAGACTCTGCCATTTTTGCAATGAGATATTCTGGAATTGTTGATCTAGAATAAGTGGGGATTTCATAAGTAGCTAATTTTAGTTGTGCTTTGTATACATCAAGTTTTTAATATACGATTCAATCAGAATCAGTAAAAAAGAATAAGTCCAATGTATCATGGCTTTGAATAGGTGTCGACCTTTGAAATATTGAATGGATTGCTTAGAACAAGTATAATTATTCCCATTGTATTAGATGCTTGCAAATAGGAAGCTTGGCAGAGCGGTTGAATGCACCAGTCTTGAAAACTGGCGAGGGTGAAAGCCCTCCGTGAGTTCGAATCTCACAGCTTCCGCCAAAAAACGCTAAGTTCTCTTTCTTTTAATCAAGACCAACTGCCAAGATGCCATATCCATTACTATTTTCTTCGCAACACCTCGGACCTATTCGGCTAAAAAATAGAGCCATTGTTTCTTCCCTTACCCGCGCTAGTGCGACACAGGATGGTCTAGTAACTCCTTTGATGAAAAGTTATTACACGGACTATGCACAAGGTGGTTGGGGAATGATTGCTACTGAGGCAACTTATATCGATCAACAATATAGTCAAGGGTATTCCTATCAGCCTGGTATTGCTAATCAACAGCAGGCTGACTCTTGGGCCGAGGTGGTTGAGGCTGTACACGCACAAGGTACCCCGATTTATATGCAACTCTTTCATGCGGGTTCGGTCAATCAAGGTAACCACTGGGTTAGTGAGTCTATCGCTCCATCAGCTGTCAGGCCAAAGAGTGTTCAAGTCAGTCGCTATCGTGGCAATAATGAACCATTTCAAATGCCTCGTGTCATGACTCAACAAGAAATAGACGAGGTCATCGTTAGTTTTGCAGAGGCAGCACGTCGTGCGATTAGCGTTGGTTTTGATGGGGTTGAAATACATGGTGCGAATGGCTATCTGCCAGATCAGTTTCTAACGACCTATACAAATCAAAGAACTGATCGGTATAACGGAGATGTAATGGCTAGATTGCGATTTCATCTAGAACTACTAAATGCGGTTCGAGCAGCGATACCAGGTAAGTTACTCGGAGTTCGTATTTCGCAAACAAAGGTGACCGATTTAGAGTACAGCTGGCCTGGCCAGGTTGAGGATGCTCAAGTTATTTTTTCGGAAATAGCCAAGACTGACGTTGACTTCATTCACGTTGCAGCGCACCATGGCGTTAATCCTATCTTTGGAACTTCTAAAAGTCTATCTGGGCTAGCTAAAGAATATAGTGGGCTACCCATCATTGCTAACGGCAAATTGCATGAGCCACTGAGTGCTGAATCTGCCCTAAAAAGTGGCGAGGGCGATTTTGTATCTATTGGTAAAGGTGCATTAGCAGACCCTCATTGGCCCAATAAGCTACTTGCAGGACAGGTTCCTATTGAGTTTGTTCCCGACATGATTAGCCCTTTGGCAACTCTTGAAAATTATTATGATTGGCGATCTAGGACCTCAGGTTCTGACCAGTAATGATGCAGTATGAGTGCGCTAAGACAAAGTAATAATATGAGACCGTAAGACAGCGTTAAGCCGTAATCGCTAAAAAGTGCCATACATCCCCATGAGCCAAGCGCTCCACCCATAAAAAAGACGCCCATAAAGAGGCTATTCAGACGACTTCGGGAGGTGGGTACGAATTCGAACACCGCTTGTTGGCTCAGGACGAGATGTAAGGTCACAGCAAAATCGAGACAAGCGGCTGCGAGTAGCAGACAACCTATAATCCAAATTGGGGATTGCGTTAAGCCCAGAAGGGCTAAAAAACTTGCCAGTAAGGCTAAAACCAGCGCTCCCCATAAACCTTTTTTAAATAAGCCATGATCCTTAAGCCATCCGGCTAATGGTGCTGCAATGGCTGCAGAGATTGCAATTAACGTAAAAAGTCCTAATTGATTTTGGGAGAGGCCTATCTCATCAGAAACTAATAGAACTGGCGTAATTGACCAAAACGCGCTTAGCGCTGCAAATAAGAGACCCTGACAGATAGCCCGGTGACGCAGTAAGGGAACGGAAAACCAGAGGGATACCTGATTCTTTACAAACTCCGCATATCTCTCACTTGGGTTTGGGTGAACTAGGGGGAGGATTTTCATACAAACAATCGTTGCAATTGACATACAAAAAGCAGATACAAAAAAAACAATCTGCCAGTTCCCCAGTGACGCAAAAAAAGAGGCCAATGGACGGCTCAGGGTGACTGCTACCATGCCACCCGCGATGAGGGTTCCGAAGGTCCGTCCTCTTTGCTCGGGATGAGATAGGCTAGTGATGAATGGAGACATAATTTGACCGCCACATAGCCCGATTCCTAATATAAATGAGGCGATGACTAGGGATATCCAATCGGTCCAGATAGCGATGCATAAAAGACTCACAACGATGAGACTCATCATTGCCAAAACGAGATATCGGCTAGCGATTCTGTCCCCTAGAGGCACAATCAATAACAGTCCAAGTGCTACACCAAATTGGCATGCTGGTATGAGGATATTCGCTTGTGAGATTGTCCAGCCCATTTCTAGAGCAATAAATGGTGTTAGGGGTTGAAACAAATACATATTTGAAATCAGAAGCCCCATACAGACCGAGCAAAGAAGAATTTGACCTCGACCAAGAGGGGGTGATTCTTGGTCAAGAGAGATTCGTATCATATGGGTATTTAAATAAGAGCCTAGATGAAATCAATTTAGGCTCTTCAATCTCGAGTTAAAACAGCAATTTTCTAAATTCCTAGACCCTTCAAAGCAGGTTCTGGATAACGTGTTCCTGCGACGCTATTGATTGGGAACATCTCATTGAGGATTTGAATTTCTTGCGGTGTCAACTTGACATCAACGGCAGCAAGATTTTGTTCAAGATAAAGTACTTGTTTGGTCCCAGGGATCGGGAATATGTCATCTCCTTGAGCATAGACCCAAGCTAATGCTAATTGAGCTACAGTGATGCCTTTGGCTGTAGCAATTTGCTCTAGGCGTTCTAATAGGCTTCTATTTTTATCGATATTCTCGGACTTAAAGCGTGGCTGAACTCGACGACCGTCTTTCTCGCCGAGTGCCTCAAGTGATTTAATGGTACCGGTGAGGAAACCTCGTCCAAGAGGCGCATAAGCCATAAAAGCAATTCCTAATGAGCGACAGGTTGCTAAGATGTCCTGCTCTACATCTCGACTCCAAAGAGAGTACTCGGTTTCTAGAGAAGTGATTGGATGTATTTTGTGCGCCTTTTGGATTGTGCTCGGTCCTGCCTCAGATAGACCGATGAACCTCACTTTGCCTTGTTCAACAAGACGTTTCATAGCGCCGACGGTCTCCTCAATGGGTACTGTAGAGTCAACTCGATGGAGCGCATAGAGGTCAATATGATCAACGCCTAAGCGCTTGAGAGATCTGTCAATCGAGATGGCTACATGCTTGGGATGTCCGCCTGTAAAGCCAGTATCGCCACCGCCTGCAAGAGCGAGATTACCAAATTTTGTACACACAACTGCTTGGTCACGCCGATCCTTCAGTGCTTGACCTACTAGGGACTCATTCACCCCATTACCATAGGCATCAGAGGTGACAATCATATTCACTCCCAGATCGAGGGCTCGATGAATCGTTGCAATGGAGCCTTGGTCATTGGGTTGCCCATATAAAATGGACATTCCCATACAGCCCAAGCCTTGGATAGAAACTTGGGGACCCGTTAATCCTAATTGACGTTGTAACATGGCTGACTTCCTTTCGAGATCAAATATATTGCGAAAAATATAGTTAGGTTAGCACTTTTCTGACGGCTATCGCTTTTCTATTGGATATTGCTATTCCAGGTGACTTAAAATCTTTCGAAGATCTTTCGAAGTTTACTCAGGCTAAAATAACACAGGCACCACTAAAAAGTACAATCAACCATCATGAATCTAGAAAAAACATATCAAACCATCACTACGCAAGTCATTGATCAGCAGATCTTGCTAATTACACTGAATCGACCTGAAGTGGGTAATGCATTAAATACCATGATGGGCCAAGAGCTTTATGAATTATGGCGAGACATTACGGAAGATTGTGGTGAGATGCGTTGTGCGATTTTAACCGGCACTGGAAATAAAATATTTTGCGCTGGGGGTGATTTAAAAGAACGAAATGGCATGACAAAAATTCAATGGAAACGTCAACATGAGATTTTTGAGCGCCATTATTGGGAGATGACGGATTTACCAATTCCGTTGATTGCGGCTGTTAATGGGCATGCCTATGCTGGTGGTTTAGAAATGGCGTTGAGTTGTGATTTTATATATGCTAGTCGCTCGGCCCGTTTTGCCTTAACTGAGGTCACCTTAGGGATCATGCCAGGCGCTGGAGGCACCCAAAACTTACCCCGGGCTATTGGTGAGCGGCGCGCTAAAGAAATCATTCTCACCGGTAAACCATTCAGTGCGGAAAGCGCTTATGAGTGGGGGTTAGTCAATTATCTTTTTGACGCTGAGCAAGTTTTAGAAGAGGCTTTAAAAACGGCTCGAGTGATTGCTAAAAATGCACCTTTATCAATTAAGCAGGTAAAAAAATCGATTCGCTATGGTTCGCAAATGGAATTAAAAACCGCTTTTAGGTTTGAGGTCGAATCTTATAATCATCTAATCGATACAGCGGATCGAATTGAAGGGGTTGAGGCTTTTAATGAAAAGCGGCCTGCGCAGTTTAAAGGATCATAAAAGCTTCTTTGGGATGGTTAATTTACTGTAACGCCCTTTTACTGTAGCGCCCTGTAAAAATGGCACAGGCGTTTTTAAATAATGTATTACCCAGATCTTCAAACACCAAGATAGGTGGATAAGTCGGGATGATGCAATAGTTCTATGCCAGTCCCCTCAAGAACAATTTCCCCTTTTAGAAGAACAACGGCACGATCAGAATGTTGCAACACTTTACGCCAATCCCGATCAACAATTAATGTTGCGATACCACGCGCTTTTATTTGCGCGATTACTTGCCAGATTTGCGCCACAACAAGAGGGGCTAGACCCTCAGTCGCTTCGTCAAGAATTAAGAGTTGGGGGTGGGTCATTAAGGCGCGACCAATTGATAACATTTGCTGTTCACCCCCGGAGATTTGCTCACCCGGGTGATTCAAGCGTTCCTTGAGTGCTGGAAAAGTGCAAAGTATTTTATCTAAGGTCCATTCGGACTGGCCAAATGGATTAGGCCGTGCAGCCATGATGAGATTTTCTTTGACGGATAGATTGGGGAAGATGCCTCGGCCCTCAGGAACATAGGCAATTCCAAGCCGAGCAATTTCATAGGGTGCCAAAGTCATAGCAGTTTTTTCTTGGATATAAATTTCGCCCTCTCGCTGATGTACATGACCCAATATGGAGCGGATAAAAGTGCTTTTGCCCATACCATTTTTACCAAGTAAGCCGATAGTTTCTCGGGCTTGAATAGAGAGGGATATACCTTTTAGAACATGGCTAGAGTCATAATATGCATGTAGATTTTTAACGTCTAGTAGCATTACGACGCAACCCCTAGATAAGCAATTTGAACATCTTTATTATTTTTAATTTCAGGAGGAGTTCCGCAGGCAATAACTGCCCCGTTAACCATGACAGTAATCATGTCTGCTACTTGAAAAACGGCGTCCATATCATGCTCTACCAGCAAAATACCATGTTCTGGACGTAACTCATTTAAAAAGTTGAGCATTCGATTCGTTTCTTCGGCACCCATGCCCGCAAGGGGCTCGTCTAGTAAAAGAACTTTAGGATTCGTGGCTAGGCACATTGCTACTTCGAGTTGTCTTTTCTGACCGTGCGATAACAGGCCTGCTTTTTTTTCACTCAGAACATGCAGGCCTGTTTTCAATAATACTTTTTGTGCTTGAGTACGACTATAGGTGCACGAATTGATAGTTTCCCAAAATTTCCATGGGCGTTGATGGCGGGCTTGGGCTGCTAAGCGACAATTTTCAAAAACGCTGAGATCTGGAAAGATCGTGTTTTTTTGAAAACTTTTCCCAAGACCTAAGCGAGCTCGTCGGGGTTCAGACCATAAAGACACATCTTGCTCGAGCAACTCTACTGATCCGCCACTTAATGGAACCTCGCCAGCCAAAAGATTGATCAGGGTAGATTTACCCGCACCATTTGTTCCGATCACAGCATGAATCTTTCCCAAAAAAATTTCAATATTGACCTGATTGACAGCTAAAAGTCCACCCCATTGCCGGCTTAAATTTTTTCCTCGCAGAAGTATTTGGTTCATCGAAGCGGCCTAAAGTTTGGTTTTTGGTAATTTTTTGAAATTGGCTAAATACAGCGGTAAACTTTTTTGTAATTGATCGCGTATACCAAATAATCCTTTTGGAAGGAGAGCCACACTGAGAATCAGCGTTAAACCAAGACCCAAATGCCAGTTTTTAGAAAATGATCCAAAAATTATTTCAGATCTAAATAGTTCCTCTAGTAGTGCATAGGTAAAAGCTCCAATCACTGCGCCTCGCAGATGGCCAAGACCCCCTAGGATGATCATCATTAGAACGGCGCCTGAGAGATGCCAACTTAATATTTCAGGATTAACAAACCCGTCCTTCATGGCAAATAAAAAACCAGCTATGCCAGCAATAGCTCCAGATATTACAAAAGCTACTAATTTATACCAATACGTTTCGAAGCCCATTGCTCTCATACGTAATTCATTGATTTTAATGCCGATTAGAGCCCGACCAAATCGTGAAGACGACAGTAGGCCTAAAAATCCAAGGACTAGGAATAGACAGATAGTTGTAAAAAAATAAATGAATATTGACCCTTCTAAAACTAGATCGCGAAAAATGATTGGTTTGTGATACAGATAAATGCCATCAGTCCCACCTCCTAGAGGTGTATCGTGAATCACGTAGTAAGCCATTTGCGCAAATGCTAATGTGACCATAATGAAATAAACACCTTTGGTGCGCAGCGACAGGGCGCCGACGATGAGCGCATAAAGTGCCGCAGCGAAAATGGCTAGGGGTAGTAAGTAGCCTAGATAGGTGTGGTCTACTTTGGCAGAAAATAGAACTGCTGTGTAAGCCCCAATGCCAAAAAAGGCGGACTGACCAAAGCAAACAAGACCCGTTTGCCCTACAAGTAACTCGAGGCTTAATGCAAAAATAGCAAAAATCATGGTTTTAGTTAGCCAGTCAAGGACATACTCGCTACTTATTTGGGGTAGAAATACTAAAACGCTGGCTAGGATTAACAAAAAGAATAGCTGGGATTTTTTCATGAGCCTGCCTTAAATAATCCACTAGGCTTCCAAAGCAATATAGTAGCCATCAAGACATACACAAGTACACCGGCCACATTCGGCAGTAGAACTTTACTAAAGGTATCCACAAAGCCAATCAGTAAAGACGCAATCAAAGCACCTCGAATCGATCCGATACCGCCGATCACTACTACGACAAAGCAGATGATCAAAATACTCTGACCCATTCCTGGGTAGACTGATGTAACTGGAGCAGCAATCATCCCAGCAAAAGCGGCAATGGCCACACCTGAGGCAAAAACAAGTCGATATAAGAACTGGATATTCACACCAAGAGATTGGGTCATTTCGCGATTCACGCTACCCGCTCTAATCATCATACCTAGACGAGTTTTCGTTAGAACAATCAACATCGCAGCAGCGAGTAGTAAACAGATACCAGAGATAAATAGCCGGTAAATAGGGTAGGTCATGATATCGCCAAGTTGAACTGATGCTGATAACCAAGCCGGAATCGCTACACTATGCACATCATCACCAAGAAGTAGACTGCGGATTTCTTCAAATACTAAAATGAGGCCATAAGTCATTAATACTTGTTGTAGATGATCGCGCTCATATAAGTAGCTATAGAAAAGCCATTCCAATAGGTAGCCTAAAAAAATGGCAAAAATTAGACCCACAACGAGTGTTACTAAAAATCCTCCACCAATAGTTTGGGCCACGATTGGCGCAAGCCCAAAAGAGAGATAAGCGCCAATCATATAAAAACTTCCGTGGGCAAGATTAATGATTCCCATCATTCCGAAAATCAAAGTTAATCCAGCGGCAACTAAAAAGAGTAGAAGACCATATTGCACCGCATTCAATACTTGAATCAATAGGGTAAAGAAATCCATACAGGTTTTATTGCTGGATTTGGTGCTGCATTACATATTGCAACCACGGGCTGCATCAGCTAGGGATTTACTAGCGATACCGATGGATTTATTTTCTTTACCAATCACTTCTCTAAGATAAAAGTCTTGAATAGGGTTGTGTGCCTTTGAAATCGTAAAGGGACCTCTTGGACTATCGATAGTTGCACTACGAATTGCTTTAGCAAAATCATCTTTTCTAGAAACGTCTCCTTGACTGGCTTTTAAACCAATAGCTAGCATTTGAGCAGCATCGTATCCCTGAACTGCATAGACATCGGGTTGCAGTAGAAAAGTTTTAGCATAAGATAGGCGAAATTCTTTATCGCGTTTCGTATTTAAGCCATCAGCATAATGCAGAGTTGTTAGCATCCCTTTGGCAGAGTCTCCCAGAGCCTCGAGTAAGCCATCAGTTAAAAAGCCTGGACCATATAAGGGGATAGTTTTATTTAAGCCAGCAGCGGCATAATCTTTCACTAGCTTGACAGCTCCAGCCCCGGCAAAAAAGGAATACACGATATCAGGCTTAGCAGCGGCAATTTCTGTTAATAAAGCTTGAAATTCCACATTAGGGAATGGTAGTGTTAAATCCTTGATGACTTTACCGCCACCTTTTTCAAAAGAATCCTTAAACCCTTTGACGGACTCTTCACCCGCAGCGTATTTCCAAGTCAATGTAATAGCTGTTTTATGATTTTTTTTGGCGGCCACTTCACCCATAGCATAACCTGGCTGACCGTTTGTAAATGAGCTCCTGAAAATATTTTTTGCGCACATTGGGCCAGTAATAGCGTCTGCTCCCGCATTCGGGATAATGAGGGTTGTACCGGTATCTTTAGCAACTTTGGCCATTGCCATTGCAACCCCAGAGTGGACTGTACCAATAATGACATCCACATTGTCTCGCTTAATGAGTTTATTGACATTATCAGTTGCCTTAGACGGGTCAGACTCATCATCCACTTTGATGTAAACAATTTCCCTTCCTGCTAGTTTTCCACCATTTTCTTTGATATACAGAGTAAAGCCATTTTCGATAGCGTTACCAAGGGCAGCAAATGTACCGCTATAAGGCAACATGAAGCCAATTTTTAATTTCGTGTTGGACTGGGCAAAAACTACGCTTGGTGTAAAAAAAATACTCAATAAACACATTCCAATTTTTAATAATTTCATGATTTATCCATTTCTTGTTAAAAAGTCTCAACACATGAAGTGTCTAATTTTCAATTTGCTTGAGTTTTTTTATTATAGACTTGTATAGGTAATGTGTTCGGGCGCAATTCTTCAAAGTATCAAGAAATCAAAGGTTTTTGGCATCTCGAATAGAGTCTTACGAAATATAATGCCAACCCCCGAGTAGACGTTCGCTGTAAATTAGTTGGCGTGTCTGGATTTAAGACGCGCTCAATTTTTTTAATCGGGCTCTTCGCATCTGGTTGATCAATGTCTCAAAACTGTTACATTAGGGTTTATCACAGACAACATTTTTCAATCATATGGATTCAGATCAGGCCCTTAATTTGGCATATAACCCCAGGCTTTTGGTCGCAGACCATCAAGAGGTCATGGCTCGATGGCGAATCAAGTCTGCTCAAGCTAGACAAGACTCTATTTGTCTATTGGATATCCCATATGGGCCATCTGCACTGGAGGCCTTAGATATTTTTCCAGCAAAAGAAAGCTGCGCCCCTACGCTTTTATTTATTCACGGTGGCTATTGGCGGGGGTCGGATAAATCCGAATACTCCTTTATCGGCAAAGCATTGCAAGACGCGGGCATTACTGCGGTTCTGATCAACTATGCCTTCGTACCAAAAGTGTCCTTACCAACGATTATTGAGCAAATCACAAACGCGATTATTTGGGTTTATCAACATATAGAAGAATATTCTGGTAATCAAGAGCGGCTTTTCTTGAGTGGTCATTCTGCTGGTGGTTATTTAGCCACGAAGATGATGATGACACCTTGGCAAGAATTACTGCAATTGAATGATCAAAATTTGTTCCAGGCTTGTTTTACGATGAGTGGATTATATGATCTTGAACCGCTCACGAGGGCGAGTTTTATTGCAGAAGATTTGGGCTTGACTAGTTCTCAGGCGCAGAGTTTGAGTGTAACTAATCCATCGATCTTGAAAAATGTGCTGTCGAAAAATGTAAGGATTTATGCTGCAGTTGGTAATGATGAGGGCCAAGGTTTTCACGATCAACAGAATTTATTAAAACGACACTGGCCTGATGCGCTGGTGCGCTCTTTCATTTTACAAAATTGCAATCACTTCACTATCATGGATGAGCTGGGTGATAAGGACTCGTTATTATTTCAAGCGGTTTTACAAATGATTGGTTTTGCAAATGATCGATATTCAATTAAAAAATCAATTAAAAAATCAAGAAAAAAATCGTACTAGGAGTTTAGGTAGTTATTGAAAATGAATTTCGTGGAAATGATGATGATTTCATCGGATATTGAAGTTAATACATACAAATAGCAGTATTAAATAGCCGTATTAATTTGCTAACTAGAATTGATCTGTTTGCTGAGTACCTTGATTGCGATTTAGCTAAGTAATTCGAATCATGTCAGAAAGTTTGGGAAGGTTGAAGTCTCATGTGAATGACAGCTTTTAGAACTCAGTCTGGCGGCAGTCCTATAATGGTGAAAACGAATTGCTTTTGCAAATAAAAATCTAATGTAATTATCCACGCAAGTTATTTTGACTTTATCTAATCCATCCGCAATCTCAAAATCCCCAAAGCCTTTTTTTTCAGGGCCACTAGCCTTATGTCTGACGATAATGTTGGTTCATATTGCTATTTCTGGAGGCAGGATTGCGGTTACTTTAACAGCACTGCACTTAGGGCGATCGACGATCGATATTGGGTTGTTGATGGCAGTTTTTTCGCTATTGCCGATGATACTCTCTATCAAGGCAGGTCGTTTAATTGATCAAATTGGCCCCTGGAGGCCAATGTGGATTAGTGTTGTTATGGTTGTGATTGGAGTTGTTACACCATTTGTTTGGCAGAGTCTCGTGAGCTTAGTGATCGCTGCAGTTTTAGTGGGTCTTGGTCATATGACTTTTCAGATTGCTGTACAGCGTCAAATGGGGCTGAGTTCTGGTGATGAAAGGATCCGAAACTTTTCTTGGTTAGCGTTAGCAATTGCAACTTCGGGGCTAGTAAGTCCGTTGATTGCTGGTCTATCGATAGACTATTTAGGATATCGATATGTTTTTGCTATCTTGGCTATTGCCCCAGTAATGTGTGTTTTGGTCTTATTACGGATGCGCGTTTTTTTAAAAGCTACGCACATTCCGAGTTTGCCGGTTGAGGGTAAGCAAAGTGTTTTGGACTTGTTAGCAAATCCGGCAATGCGAAAAATTTTTACGGCAAATGTATTGCTGTCTGCCGCATGGGATACACATATGTTTTTAGTTCCTATTTATGGTGTGCGCGCTGGTTTATCTGCAACGACTATTGGATTTATTTTAGCCATTTTTGCCGCGGCGACTATCTTAGTACGTATTTTTTTGCCGATGATTAAAGATCATCTAACTCCTTGGCAGTTAATTAATGGGTCGATGGTGATGACAGCCATGGTATTTATTATTTATCCATTTTTTGATCAAGCGATCGCTTTAATGTGCTTATCCTTTTTAATGGGGATTGGTTTAGGGTCAACCCAACCGAATATTTTAGAATTATTACAAGAGAGTGCTCCAAAGGGTCGGGCTGGCGAGGCCTATGGTTTACGAATGTCACTAATTAACGGCTGCCAGGTAACGATACCATTAGCTTTTGGATTTTTAGGCGCATTAATTGGATTATTTCCTTTATTTTGGATTACGGGATTTGGTTTAGGGATTGGTCGTTGGTTCACCCATAATCCAAATAAATCTTAATAAGTTGATACGCCGAGCGTTCATAAACTTCTAATTTTTATAAGAATCTGTATAAGTTCTGAAGTAAAAGATATACTGGTCAATTACTAGGGAGTCTTAATCCTCATCTCATGTTTTTCAAGCCGAACATCTTGCACTTTTGGTCGACCTATAATCGGGGGCGATTTTTTAAAGATATTTTTGCGGGGATTACGGTTGGCATCGTCGCGTTACCCTTATCAATCGCATTTGCTATTGCTAGTGGCTTAAAACCCGAACAGGGAATTTTCACTGCGATCATTGCGGGTGGGCTAATAGCTCTGTTAGGCGGCAGTCGGATGCAAATAGGAGGGCCTGCAGGGGCCTTCATTATCATTGTTTATGGCATTGTTGATCGATATGGGGTTGCCAATTTAATGTTAACAACATGCATGTCCGGGATAATTCTTTTTTTGATGGGATTATTGCGTTTAGGAACATTGATACGTTATATCCCGATTGCAGTAATTATTGGTTTTACAAACGGTATTGCGCTTTTAATTGCTTTGTCTCAAATAAAAGAGTTTGTGGGTCTTCGTATTGAAAAAGTGCCTGCGGAATTTTTCGAATTAATTGCTAGTTTGTATGCGCATCGAGAGACGATGAATATGACTGCATTTGGCGTTGCGATTGGGACTTTAGCTTTTTTAATTGGTTGGAAAAAAATCCAAGGTAAATGCGCTTTTTTCCAATTAGTCCCTGGAGCGGTCTTAGCAATGCTCGGCGCCACATTAGTGAGTAGCCTATTCGATTTTGAGTTAGCCACAATTGGGAGTCGTTTTGGCGGTATCCCTGGAGAGTTTCCTGCATTTCGGTTATTGCCCTTTGAGTTGACGAATATACCTCAATTAATTGGACCGGCAATTACCTTAGCCTTTTTAGGCGCTATCGAGTCCCTGCTTTGTGCTCGGGTTACAGATCGACTGGTGCATGGACAGCATGATTCTAATCAAGAACTTTTAGGTCAAGGTATCGCTAATTTTGTGGTACCTTTTTTTGGTGGTATGCCCGCTACTGGCACGATAGCTAGGACGGTAACAAATATTCAAAGTGGTGGCAATTCACCGATTGCTGGACTAGTTCATTGTTTGACACTCGTAGTCATTATTCTATTTGCAGCACCCTTAGCACAACATATCCCCTTAGCCAGCTTGGCCGCAATTTTAATGTTTATAGCTTGGCATATGGGGGAGTGGAGTAAATTATTTTATTTAGTAAAATTTCGTTGGCCCTACCGCGCAACATTATTAAGTGTTTTCTTTTTAACAGTTTTAGTAGATTTAACAATTGCAATCGAAGTTGGGTTGCTATGCGCCTTTGTAACTTTGATTTATCGGGTTGCTAGTTTGTCGAAGGCTCAGGCAGTGAAGGCTTCTCAATATATGCAATTACAAGGTCAGTCGGGAATCGTTGATGCCTATACGATTTCTGGAGCAGTATTCTTTGGAACGACCTATTTATTAAATGATATTGAGCAGCATTTACCTTCAAAATCTTTAGTGCTAGATTTCCACAACGTGTTATATACCGACACATCTGGCATGGACGCTTTACAAGAACTGAGTAGTGCTTGCGACGAAGCGCAGGTTAGGCTCATTTTATGTGGCCTGAATGCGCAAGTTTTTGATTTAATAGAACGTCTGGATTTTATCAAGCCTGGTCTTCAAAATCAGATATGCGCCACTTTAGAAGAAGGCATTAATGTAGCCTTGAAAATCTCGTCTGATACTCAAGAACCACTTGAGAAGGAGTCTTCTTGATGGAACGAGGTAATTCATTTTTGGTAGATTAGGGCGATATTGATAGACCCTTCTCTTAAATTGTGCAAACACTTTGCCAATTGGGTTAGCATCGTGTAATGTTATGAAAAGTTGACGTCTTACCCATGAAGGAGATTATTTTGGCATTGCATGCATCCCCATTACCGGCTGTCTTATCGCCTGTTTTAACCCCAGTTCAAGCAAGTGGGGAGATCAATCTCGATTTATTTACGCGCCAATGTAAGTGGTTACTGGCAAACAATGTCGGTTTAGCAGTATTTGGGACCAATTCTGAGGGAAATTCCTTTTCGGCGGCCCAAAAAATTCATGCTTTGGAGCATTTGGTCAAACAAGGGTTATCCCCTAGTCAGATGATGCCAGGAACGGGTGCTTGTGCGATTGATGACGTTGTAAGGATGACTCGCGCGACTTTGGACCTGGGGTGTGCTGGGGCTTTGATGCTGCCACCTTTTTATTATAAAGGGGTATCGGAAGACGGCTTATTTGCCTATTACGCCCGTATTATTGAGACCATCGCTAGTCCACTATTAAAGATTTATATTTACAATATCCCACCGGTAGTGACATTTAGTTTGCCGGTGACATTACTTGCGCGTTTGGTGAAAGCATACCCAGATACGGTTGTTGGAATGAAAGATAGTTCGGGGGATTGGACTTATACCAAATCGTGTATTGACGCTTTAGCGGCAACTGGTTTTAGGGTGTACGCTGGCAGTGAGACTTTTTTATTAAGTAATCTGCGGGCGGGGGGAGCTGGCTGTATTTCGGCGACGGCAAATATGAATCCAGCGGCTATTTCTCATTTAGCGGCTCACTGGCAAGACGCAGGGGCTGACGCGCATCAGGCTCAGTTGGATCAAGTGCGAGCGACCTTTGCTAAATATCCAATGATTCCAGCGATGAAAGCTGCGGCTGCTCGCTTTACCCATGCACCCGATTGGGCAAATGTTTGCCCACCGCTAGTACCTTTAGATGCGCATTTGCAAGAAAAGTTATATGCGAATTTAGATGCGATTCACTTTACCATGCCTGGACTTTAATTTACGAAAAAGGAGCTTCAAATGCAATCGATGATTTCCAAAAAGTTATCTTGTTTACTACTGAGTGTTTTAGGCTTATTTGCAATCTGCACCCAAGCTCAAAACATTTCTATCGCGACTGGTGGAACGGGGGGAGTATATTACCCAATGGGTGGAGGTTTGGCGGCAGTACTTAGTAAATATGTTCCGAATATGCAGGCTACTGCAGAAGTAACTGGGGGAACAGTTGATAATATTAATTTAGTTGGATCAGGTAAGCCATATCTTGGCTTTGGCATGACTGACGCTGCTCAAGACGCGTATACGGCTAAAGAAAAATTCGTTAATAAAAAACAAGATATTCGTGCTTTACTCGTGCTGTACCCAAATCGCATGCATGTGGCAACGGTTGAGAGTACAGGTATTAAGACCATGGCTGATCTCAAAGGTAAGCATATCAGCACAGGTAGCCCTGGAAGTGCGACAGAAGTAATGGCATTTCGATTATTAGAAGCCGCTGGTTTAGATAAAGATAAAGACGTCAAGCGCGAGCGTTTAGGTGTGGCTGAATCAGTCAATGCCATCAAGGATCGTAAGATTGATGCCTTTTTCTGGGTTGGGGGGTTACCTACTGCCGCAGTAACTGATTTAGCGAATTCGCCGAGTATGAAAATTAAGATGATTGATCACGATGCGAACGTAGTGGCCATGAATAATAAGTTTGGCGCAATTTACTTTAAAGATACGATACCCAAGACAACCTATTCTGGGATGCAAACGGATAATCAAATTGCCTCAGTTGCAAATATTCTATTTGTGCATTCATCCATGTCTGAAAACGATGCTTATACGATTGTGAAGACGGTGTTTGATAAATTACCTGAACTAATTACTGTGCATGGTGAGTATAAGAATATTAAATTATCCGAGCAAAAAAGTTCGGCGGCAGTGATCCCGTTTCACCCAGGCGCTCTAAAATACTTTAAGGAAAAAGGCGTTAAGTTGAATTAGAGTGTTTTCAATAAAAGGTTCTGAATGAGTAATACGCCAAGTACAACATCTAATATTGATCAAGTAACGCAAGCGCAATTAGAGTCTTTCATTAAGCAAGAGGAGGGGGACTCGAATGACTATCAGGGTGTATTAGCTGTTTTTATTACCCTGGTTGCGGTTGGCATGTCTTTATTGCATTTGTACGCGGCGTATGCCATTGTTCCGACGCAAGTTTTACGCACCATGCATGTTGGGATTGTATTATTTCTGGTCTATTTGAGTTTTCCGATCGCTAGTCGCTTTAAAAATCGTCTGATGTGGTGGGATTGTATTTTTGCTTGTACATCGTTTGGGATTGTGTATTACGTCTTGTCGAGTGGCGACGACTTTATGGACCGTAATACGATGCCTAATCAAATCGATATTGCCGTAGGGCTAGCCCTTATCTTTTTAATTCTAGAGGCCTTAAGACGCACGAATGGCTTAATTTTATTGGCTGTTACTTTATCGTTTTTAGCTTATGCTTTATTTGGTAACTATTTGCCTGCTCCATGGACGCATAAGGGCTACGACATTGCGCGTTTAGTGGGTTATATGTATATGACCTTAGAAGGTATTTTTAGTACTGCGGTCGATGTTTCCTCAACCCTGATTATTTTATTCACTATTTTTGGTGCTTTTTTGCAATTTACTGGTGCCGGTAAATTTTTTATTGATTTTTCTTTTGCCGCGATGGGTGGTAAGAGTTCGGGCGTTGGTCGCACGATTGTCATGTCATCTTTTTTGTTGGGGGGGCCATCTGGTTCGGGTGTGGCAACCACTGTCACAGTCGGCTCGGTAGCCTCATCGATGTTAAGTAAAATTGGCTACGAAAAAAATGCTGCTGGGGGATTA
>Ga0209552_1000178_pt1 | contig 20409 bp, 18 predicted proteins | sample LauGreFaBDMM15SD_2_FD_188214 | JGI IMG/M metagenome (GOLD analysis project Ga0209552, IMG submission 188214) | Freshwater lake microbial communities from Lake Michigan, USA - Fa13.BD.MM15.SD (SPAdes) (version 2) | ecosystem: Environmental > Aquatic > Freshwater > Lake | place: Lake Michigan, USA... | reverse complement strand
GTCAATGGCGGCTTGAATGTCTTGCAAGGCACCTGGCGCAGGCAATGCTTCAACCGCTGTTTTGAGTGCCATGCCAGCGCCCATGTCGGCCTCTGCATAAGCCAACTCCACCTGGGGCTTGACGCGGTGGAACATGGCAGGCGCGATGGCTAAAAATCCCTCTTTGGCGTAGGCATCGGCCACTTCTCGAATGTGCACATTGACACCAAAGATTTCTTGAATGACCAACACAGCAGCCTTGGCGGGCGTGGCAGGCGTCGCCACATAAGCGGGAACTTGCAAGCCGTCTGCCGCTGACAATTGAATGTGAGATCCCATGAATTTCTCCTTAAAAAATTAAGCCGCGAGCACTCGCTCGACAAAATCAAGGCGGTCTTGGCCCCAGAATATTTCGTCGTTCAGTACATAGCTGGGTGCGCCAAAGACACCCGCATCAATGGCCATTTGGGTATAAGTTTCATAGCGCTCCTGTGCCGCTTGGCTGTAGGCTTGTTCCAAGCAACTGGCTGGCAGGTTCTGCTCCTTGAGCAATTCAACCAAGGTTTTTTCATCGGCAATGTTTCGCTGCTGCGACCAAACCGCAGACAAAATAGCACCTGTGATAGCCATGGCGGCATTGGCTCCCGCAGCCATTTCAACCGCGATGATGAGCTTGGCTGCATCATCTCCACTGACTGGGAAAAATGTGGGCTTGAGGTGCAAGGGTGCGCCTAGCCATTTGCTAAAGCGCGCAAGTTCTGTCAAGCGATACGACTGCCTTTGAGGCGCTCGTTGACCCAGAGGCAGACCGCCAGAAATAGGAAAGACCTTGCCGCCCAAATCGATCGGCATCACTCGCACCGATGCCCCCGATTTTTGGAGGATGTTTTGAAACCGTTGGTGGCCCAAATAAGCCCATGGGCTTTGTGGGGCGAAATAATAGTCGACTGAGTGACTCACAAAAAGCTCCTACTAAGGTAATCTGCGCAGATAAAGCAAACACAGGCCTCTGTTTTAACAGTTTGGCCATAACTCTGCAGGAGACAAAGCATGCGCAAAGTTGTATTGGTCACGGGAGGTGGCCGCGGTATTGGTGCTGCCACATGCATTTTGGCGGCACAAAAGGGCTGGGATGTAGCGGTCAATTACGCCGCCAATGCAGAAGCTGCCCAACAAGTGGTGAAGCAAATTCAGGCCACGGGCGCGCGTGCCATAGCCGTCCAAGCCGATGTGGCTGACGAGGCGCAAGTGCTGGCCATGTTCAAGCGCGTACAAGCCGAATTGGGGCCCCTACAAGGCTTGGTCAATAACGCCGGTGTGATCGATGTCTATGCGCGACTCGATGAAATGAGCATGGCGCGCTGGCGCAGAATGTTTGACATCAACGTCTTGGGCTCGATGTTGTGCGCGCGCGAAGCCGTCTTGCAAATGAGCACCAAGCACGGTGGCCAAGGCGGCAGCATTGTGAATCTCTCGAGTGCGGCCGCTCGGCTCGGCGCAGCAGGTCAGTACCTGGATTACGCCGCAGCCAAAGGCGCGATTGACAGTTTGACATTGGGTTTGGCCAAGGAAGTTGCCGGGGAGGGCATTCGCGTCAATGCCATTCGCCCCGGACTCATCGACACCGAAATCCATGCTTCGGGCGGCCTGCCCAATCGTGTGAAAGACTTGGAGCATTTGGTGCCTGCCAAGCGCGGCGGCACCGCGATGGAGGTGGCGCAAGCCATTGTGTGGCTGCTGTCTGATGACGCCAGCTACACCACCATGAGTTTGATTGACGTGTCTGGGGCACGCTGATGTCGACTGAAAGCGCGCGCACCATCCGCTACTACTGGGAGGACATGCAACCCGGCCAAGAGCGCGATTTGGGCACCATCACCCCCACACGCGAAGAAATCATTGCCTTTGCCACACAATTTGACCCTCAGCCTTTTCATCTGAACGATGAGGCGGCCAAGGCTTCTGTGTTTGGCAATTTGTGCGCCAGCGGTTGGCACACCTGCTCGCTGGCCATGCGACTGATAGTGACCAACTTTTTGCAAGAGTCTGCCAGTCTGGGCTCGCCAGGCTTGGAAAACTTGCAATGGAAAAAACCCGTTTTTCCCAATGACACCTTGCGCTTGAAACACACAATTTTGGAGTCCAGGCCCATGCGCTCTAAACCCGATGTCGGTTTGGTGCGCACCCAATGGGAAATGAAGAACCAACATGGGGATTGTGTTTTGCAAATGGAGGGCTGGGGCATGTTCAGACGCCGCCACCCCGGTGCCGCGCAAGCCAAGACCGATTAACATTCAGACATCCACAAACACCGTAGCCAACATTCACAAGCCCTTGAGGCCTCAGGATTTTTCATGACTGTCACCAGCATTGCTCATTTCATATCAGGTCACACCGTTTCGGGCAAAAGTACTCGCGCGCAAGACGTCTTCAACCCCGCCACCGGCGCCGTCACAGGCCGCGTGCATTTGGCCAACACCCAAGACGTCGATCAGGCTGTTGCGTCTGCTCAGGCAGCGTTTCCCGCTTGGGCCGACACGCCGCCATTGCGCCGCGCACGGGTGATGTTCAAATTTTTAGAGCTGCTTAACCTTCACCGCGACAAATTGGCGCACATGATCACTGCAGAGCACGGCAAAGTTTTTACCGATGCACAAGGCGAAGTCACACGCGGTATCGAGATTGTGGAATTTGCATGCGGTATTCCTCAATTGCTCAAAGGCGACTTCACTGACCAAGTTTCAACCGGCATAGACAACTGGACACTGCGCCAACCTTTAGGTGTTGTGGCAGGTGTCACACCCTTTAACTTTCCCGTCATGGTGCCCATGTGGATGTTTCCAGTGGCCATTGCGTGTGGCAACACCTTTGTCTTAAAGCCCAGCCCCCTCGACCCCAGTCCCAGTTTGTTAATGGCAGAGCTTATGAAACAGGCGGGCCTGCCTGATGGTGTTTTCAATGTGGTGCAAGGTGACAAAGAAGCGGTTGACGCTCTGGTGGCACACCCCGATGTGAAGGCTGTGAGTTTTGTGGGCTCAACACCTATTGCCAACAGTCTTTACGAAAACGGCGCACGCCACGGCAAACGCGTGCAAGCTTTGGGCGGCGCCAAAAACCACATGGTGGTCATGCCCGATGCCGATATCAACCAAGCTGTTGATGCACTCATTGGCGCAGCTTATGGCTCTGCAGGCGAGCGTTGCATGGCCATCAGCGTGGCTGTTTTGGTAGGCGATGTGGCTGAGCGCTTGATGCCCTTGTTGATTGAAAAAACACGCGCGCTCAAAGTACTGAACGGCTCGAATCTGGCCGCCGAAATGGGCCCCATCGTTACCGCAGCAGCCCAGCAACGGATCCGTGGCTACATTGATGCCGGCGTGGCCGAAGGCGCCCAATTGTTGGTTGATGGCCGTCAATTTGATGGCGCCAAAGCAGGGGCAGGTTGCGACAAGGGCTTCTGGTTGGGCGGCACCTTGTTTGACCACGTCAGCACCGACATGAAGATCTACAAAGAAGAAATTTTTGGTCCTGTTTTGTCTTGCGTGCGCGTCAAGGATTTTGGTCAAGCCGTGCAAATGATCAATGACCACGAGTTTGGCAACGGCGTGAGTTGTTTCACGCGCGATGGCAATGTGGCGCGCGAGTTTTCACGTCGCATTCAAGTCGGCATGGTGGGCATCAATGTGCCCATTCCTGTGCCCATGGCATGGCACGGCTTTGGCGGTTGGAAGCGCAGTTTGTTTGGTGACATGCACGCCTACGGTGAAGAGGGCGTGCGCTTTTACACCAAACAAAAGTCGATCATGCAGCGTTGGCCTGAGAGCATTGGCAAGGGCGCAGAGTTCGCCATGCCAACGGCCAAATAAGCACCGACTCATCTCCATTAAGGCGCCATGAACGACAGCACTTTTGACTACATCATCGTTGGCGCAGGCACTGCAGGTTGTCTTTTGGCGAACCGCTTGTCAGCCGATGCCAGCAAGCGTGTTTTGCTGATTGAGGCCGGTAAGCGTGACGACTACCACTGGATTCACATTCCGGTTGGTTATTTGTATTGCATTGGCAACCCCCGCACCGATTGGCTGTATCAAACAGAGGCTGCGCAAGGCTTGAACGGTCGATCGTTGCGCTACCCTCGGGGCAAAGTATTGGGCGGTTGTAGCAGCATCAATGGCATGATTTACATGCGCGGTCAGTCGCGTGATTACGATCAATGGGCCAAGCTCACCGGTGATGACGCGTGGCGCTGGGACCAGTGCCTGCCCTATTTCAGATTGCACGAAGATCACCACAAGGGCGCCTCTGAGGCGCATGGCGCGAAAGGTGTTGTCACCGAACTGCTCAAGCCCCAAACGCATGACAACCCCGCTTCGACCGATTACTTCCAACTTCTCAAAGCGCGCCAAGCAGGCGGCGAATGGCGTGTTGAAAAACAGCGTTTGAGTTGGGGGGTGCTAGATGCTTTTGCGCTTGCGGCTGAGCAAGCAGGCATTCCCTCTTCAAGTGATTTCAATCAGGGCAACAACGAAGGCGTTGGCTATTTTGAAGTGAATCAAAAAAGTGGATGGCGCTGGAATACTGCGCAAGCCTTTTTAAGGCCCACCTGCTTTGCTCGTCCCAACTTTGAACTTTGGACACAAGCCCAAGTGGCAGGGCTGGTCATTGAGACCGATGCCGATGGTGGCAAGCGATGCACAGGCGTCAAGGCTTGGGACGGCCACCAGTTGGTCACGGCCACCGCCACGCGCGAAGTGGCGCTCAGTGCGGGCAGCATTGGCTCTGCCCAAATTTTGCAACTCTCTGGCATCGGCCCTGGCCACGATCTGAAACAAGTGGGCATCGATGTGACCCATGACTTGCCGGGCGTGGGTGCCAATTTGCAAGACCATTTGCAAATTCGTTCAGTTTACAAAGTGAAGAATGCCAAAACGCTGAACACTTTGGCCAACAGTTGGTGGGGCAAGGCCAAAATTGGTTTGGAATATGCCCTGTCCAGATCGGGGCCCATGAGCATGGCGCCCAGTCAATTGGGTGCATTTACCAAAAGCGATGAGCAGCGCGAATGGGCCAACATTCAATACCATGTGCAACCTCTCAGCCTTGACGCCTTTGGTGAGCCCTTGCACAGCTTCCCCGCCATCACGGCCAGCGTTTGCAACTTAAACCCCAGCAGCCGCGGCAGCGTCAGCTTAAAGAGCCCAGACTTTAAAACACCGCCGGCCATTGCCCCCAATTATTTGAGTACCGAAGAAGATCGGAAAGTGGCTGCCGACAGCTTGCGCGTCACCCGGCGCATCATGTCGCAGGCAGCCATGGCAGCCTTTGAACCCGAAGAGTTCAAGCCCGGCGTTCAATACCAAACCGATGAAGAGCTGGCCCGCCTTGCAGGCGACATTGCCAGCACCATTTTTCATCCTGTGGGCACAACCCGCATGGGACGTGAAGACGACCCCATGAGTGTCGTCAACAGCCAATTGCAAGTGCGCGGCATTCGCGGCTTGCGCGTGGTGGATGCAGGCGTGATGCCCACCATTACCAGCGGCAATACCAACAGCCCCACTTTGATGATTGCGGAAAAAGCAGCGCACTGGATGGCCAAAGATGCCAAGGAGTTTGCCGCGGGAAATCCCTGATGGCAAAGCCCCATGAAGCGTTTTACATTTCATTCACTCGATGAACTGCTGTTTGGGTTCGTTTTGAGGGCAGAGGAGACACCCAAACCAGTCGAATTTAAACATCCACAACGAGATGTGACTTTTTACAAGCGTCGCGCAAGCGGCGCTTTTTTTTGATGGAAATACTGATTGTCTCCCTAGCCTCGCTGTTTGCAGGCATGGTCGATTCCATTGTGGGCGGTGGCGGTCTCATTTTGGTTCCAGCCCTGTTCGCCACGTTTCCTTTTGCGCCTCCCGCAACCTTGGTTGGCACCAACAAAAGCGCAGCCATTTGGGGCACCGCTTTTGCAAGCTATCAATTCAGTAAAAAAATTGACCTCCGTTGGTCAGCTCTAATTCCGGCTGCCTTGGCTGGACTTTTGGGCTCTGTTTGCGGCGCTTGGACCGTCACCCACATTGACCCGAGCTTTTTGCGAAAAGCCTTGCCGTTTTTGCTCATCACACTGCTCTTCTACACCCTTGCCAAGAAAAACATGGGGCAGATGCATGCGCCGCGATTTCAGGGTAAAAAAGAGGCCTTTGTAGCGGCTGCCATCGGCTTACTGATTGGCTTTTACGATGGGTTTTTTGGGCCAGGCACAGGCAGTTTTTTTGTCTTTGCCTATGTCCGCTTCTTGGGCTATGACTTCTTGAACGCATCGGCCTCGTCCAAACTGATGAACACGGCCACCAACTTTTCTGCCTTGGCACTGTTCACATGGCAAGGCCATGTGTGGTGGCATTTAGCGCTGCCAATGGCAGTGGCCAATGTGCTTGGGAGCCTCATTGGCACCCGGTTGGCGCTCAAACACGGTGCAGGTTTTGTGCGTTATGCCTTCTTGGCCGTCGTGAGCGCGCTCATCATGAAAACCGCTTACGACGGATTTTTGCGCTGAGGCGAAAATTGCGAGCAGGCAACACCTAACAACGCAATGGCGGCACCTGCCAATTTGGTGGCGGTGTATTGCTCGCCGGTGATGGCCCATGCAAACAAACCTGCCACGGGCGGCATGAGGTACATGAGGGGTGCCGTTTTGGCCACACCCCGAACCTGATTCACCCAGCCCCAAACCAACCAACCCCCAAAAGCGGAAATCAAAACTGACCACCCCATGGCGGCCCAACCTTGAGCGCCCAAACTGGCCCAAGGCGCTTCGAGCCCAGCAGGAATTGTCAATAACATGACGGGCAAGCCACCCCAAAGCGTGGCGTAGCCCATGGTCAAAATGCTGCCGTGTTTTTCAAGCATGGGTTTGGCTTGAACGGTATAGTAAGAAAATAAAACTGCGGCCACAAAAAGCACAATGTCACCGCCCGTGGCCCGCAGATCACCTTTCATGATTTTTTCAGAAAGGAACAGCAGGACGCCGGCAAACGCAACCGACACGCCCATGATTTGATAACGCTGAAGTCTTTCATGGCCCTTCCAGCGCAAGATCAGCAAAGTGAAAATAGGGCCGCAGGCCAATATCACGGAGCTTGAAAAGGGCGTTGACAAATAGATGCCATAACAAACAATGCCCACGTGCAAGCTGTGTCCTATAAAGCCCAAACTTGCCAACTCAATGAGATCTATTCGCGCCATGGGCGGAAAAAATTGACCCAATGTGATGCGCATCATGATCAAGGCACAGGTCGGCATGATCAAGTAACGCGCAAACAAAAAACCACTTGGCGACAAGGTGTCAATCAGATACTTTTGAACGCTGAAGTTGGCGCCCCAAATCAAGATCAACATGAACGCGGCCACCAGGGCCAAATTGCTTTGCTTCTTGGCGTTCAAGGCGAGTCCAAAACTGTGACAGGCACGCGCGCAGCCAAAGCACACATCAACTCATAGCCCACAGTGCCTGCAGCATTGGCCACTTCATCAATGGAGACCCCCACAGAAGGCGTGCTTGTCTTGGTGGGCAAGCCCCACAACGTGACCTCGCTGCCTCTATTGGCAAGCGGCAAATCAGTGATGTCAACGGTGAGCATGTCCATGCTCACGCGCCCCAGCGTTCTCGATCGAATGCCATCGATGCAAACGGGCGTGCCAGTCGGTGCATGTCTTGGATAACCATCTGCATAGCCACAAGCCACGACGCCAATTCGCATCGGTCGATCGGCCACAAACGCTGAGCCATAACCCACCGTGTCACCGATTTGCAAATGTTGCACACCGATGACCGCGGCATTCAAACTCATCACCGGCTTCAAGCCCCAATGTGCTGCCGAATGTGAGGGGTCATCAGGAGAACTGCCATAAAGCGCAATACCTGGCCGCAACCAGTCAACGCGGACCTTGGCGTCTTTGGCGTGACGCAAAACGGCTGCACTGTTACAAAGACTGCGTTCCCCCGACAAGTCGTGGGTATATTTTTGAAACAGCGCCATGGCTGCTGAAATTCCTTTGTCGCTATCTGCATCACTGAAGTGAGACATGAGAGAAATTTCGTCTACTTGCGGCAAGGCATTGAGCCGTGTCCAAGCCGCTCGAAAGGCTTGCGGGGTAAAACCCAGGCGGTTCATACCCGTATTCATTTTAAGGAATACGCGGTGCGCCTGATGTGTTTTGTGAACCGCCAACATGTCAATTTGGGCCTCGCAGTGCACCACATGCCACAAGTTCAAACGAGAACACATTTCAAGATCGCGGGTTTCAAAAGCCCCTTCCAATAAAAGGATAGGGCCGCGCCAGCCCAGCTGGCGAACGCGCTCGGCCTCTGCCAAATCAAGCAATGCAAAGCCGTCCGCGCCGCGCAAGCCCTCGAAAACGCGTTCAATGCCATGGCCATAGGCATTGGCTTTGACGACGGCCCAAACCAAAGCATCGGGTGCGGCTGATTTCATTTGCGCAAGGTTGTGTCGCAAAGCTTGAAGGTCAATGGTGGCCTGAATCGGTCTTGGCATGTCAGATCGTTAAACAGAAATCAATCAAGGGAAGAAGCCTAGATTGTGTCACTTCAGAGCGTGATATAACCGAAACTTACGCCAACATCTGCACGGCAAGTGTTGCTTTGTTCAATTTTCATTATTTCGAGTTAGGGCCTGTGCCCTACCGAATCACTGCATGATTTCATGAAGCGCGGTTTTTACACGATCATGTCGGCCCAGTTTTTCAGTTCGCTGGCCGACAACGCCCTTTTTGTTGCGGCCGTTGAACTCATTCGCATCAGTGGTGGTGCCGAATGGCAACGTGCGGCTTTGGTGCCCATGTTCGCGCTTTTTTATGTGGTGCTTGCGCCCTTTGTTGGCGCCTTTGCTGACTCGCGGCCCAAAGGCGAGGTCATGTTCATCAGCAACGCCATCAAGGTGGTGGGGTGTTTGATGATGCTGTTTGGCACGCATCCGCTTTTGTCTTACGCCATTGTGGGCTTGGGCGCTGCTGCTTACTCACCCGCCAAGTACGGCATCTTGACTGAGTTGCTCCCATCCTCTCAATTGGTCAAGGCCAATGGATGGATTGAGGGTTTAACCATTGCCTCCATCATTTTGGGAGTCTTGATTGGCGGCCAATTGGTCGGCGCCAATGTGTCTGGGTTCATGTTGGATTTCGACCTGCCCTTCATTGACACCGGCATCGACACCGCACCAGAAGCGGCCATTGTGCTGTTAATTTCTTTTTATGCATTGGCAGCATGGTTCAACACACGCATTCCCCACACCGGCGTTGAGATGCGCGCCATGCCCAAGAACTATGCAAGCTTGTTACCCGATTTTTGGGGCTGCAATACACGTTTGTGGCAAGACAAACTGGGACAGATTTCTTTGGCAACAACCACTTTGTTTTGGGGCGTGTCGGGCAACTTGCGTTACATCGTGTTGGCTTGGAGTGCCGCCGCTTTGGGTTACTCCACCACACAGGCCTCTAGCTTGGTGGGTGTCGTGGCCATCGGCACGGCCGTCGGTGCCGTGGTCGCCTCGGTGCGCATGAAGCTGCACCAAGCCACACTCGTGATGCCGCTGGGCATTGCCATGGGCGTGTTGGTCATGGGCATGAATTTCATAGACAACGTTTGGGTTGCTGCACCGTTCCTCATTTTGTTGGGTGCTTTGGGTGGCTTCCTGGTGGTCCCCATGAATGCGTTGCTGCAACATCGTGGTCACAATCTGATGGGCGCCGGGCGCTCTATTGCTGTCCAAAACTTCAATGAGCAGGCCTGTATTTTGTTGTTGGGCGGTTTATACACGCTGTCTACCGGTATGGGGCTTTCTGCCTTTGGTGCCATCACCGCCTTTGGTTTTGTGGTGGCCAGTTTCATGTGGCTCATTAAGCGTTGGCACGAGCGCAACTTGCGCGAGCACAGTGAAGAGGTCAAGCATTTGATGGATGTGGCTAAAAACGACAACCTTCATGGCTGAGTGTTCAGCAGTTCGACCCTTTGACTCCCTTCATTGAAGGCACCTCCTGTGAAAACGATTGACGATTTTGAAGCGGTTCAAATGAATGGCCAAAGCTTGGCGCTGAGTCAATTGCGCGGCAAAGTCATGCTCATTGTGAACACCGCCAGCGCTTGCGGCTTTACACCTCAATTTGCAGGGCTCGAAAAAGTCCATCAGTCATACAAAGACCAAGGCCTCGCGGTGTTGGGGTTTCCTTGCAATCAATTTGGCAATCAAGACCCTGGCAGCAATGAAGCCATTGCCAATTATTGCCAAGTCAATTACGGCGTGAGTTTCACCATGCTGGAAAAAATCAATGTGAATGGGCCTGACGCCCACCCGCTTTACCAATGGCTGTGCGCCGAAGCACCCGGCCTATTGGGCAGCAAAGCCATTAAGTGGAATTTCACCAAGTTTTTGGTAGGGCGCGATGGCCGCGTCATCAAGCGCTACGCATCCATGGACAAGCCAGAAAAAATGGCGCAAGACATTGAAGCGGCTCTAGCAGCCCCAGTGGCTCAATGAATTAAGTTCATTGACTTTTTGCCAAGACCTCATCCACCAACTCGACCCAGTGCCTCACAGGCACATTGGCGCCGCTTTGCAAATGGGTGATGCAGCCAATGTTGGCGCTCAAAATAGCCGTGGGCTCTAATTTGTTCAGATGCCCCAATTTGCGATCGCGCAAAGCATAGGCCGTATCGGCTTGAAGCACAGAATAAGTGCCCGCCGAGCCACAACACAAGTGTGATTCAACGTCGGCAACACGCAGCTTAAAGCCAAGTTGGCCCAGTTGCGTCTCTACGCCGCCTTTGAGTTGTTGGCCATGCTGCAATGTGCAGGGCGGGTGGTAGGCAAGCAAGCCCACTTGCTCAACCTGCTCTGGTTTTAACTTCTTTTGAAGCTCAGGCAAACACATCGGCAACAATTCGCTCAAGTCGCGTGTGAGTTCAGAAATGCGCCTCGCCTTGTTCGCATATTGCGCATCGTGTTGCAGCAAGTGACCATACTCTTTCACGGTGACGCCACAACCAGAAACATTCATCACAATGGCTTCAACGCCTTGTTCGACCCAAGGCCACCATGCATCGATGTTGTGGCGCATGTGATCTAAGCCACCCACTTGATCGTTCAAGTGAAACTTCACGGCGCCACAGCATCCAGCCGCTGGCGGCACAATGACCTGAATGCCACAAGCATTGAGCACACGCGCCGTGGCCGTGTTGATGTTGGGCATCATGGCGGGCTGCACACAACCCGCCAACATCAAGACCTTGCGTGCATGGGTTTCTTGTGGCCAAGCTCCTGCATTTTGCGGCGCAGGCACCTTGGCCTTCAAGGCGGCAGGCAGAAGCCCTCGAACACTTTGTCCCAATTTCATGGCGGGTGCAAACAGCGCAGAGGTGAGACCTTCTTTGAGCACCCAACGCAGTGCGCGCTCTTTCAAAGGCCTTGGCACTTTGGCATCTACCACCTTGCGACCCAAGTCGACCAAATGACCATACTGAACACCACTTGGACAGGTAGTTTCGCAATTGCGGCACGTGAGGCATCGGTCGAGATGCAGTTGTGTTTTGCGCGTGGGCTCTGCGCCTTCAAACACCTGCTTCATCAAATAAATGCGGCCACGCGGCCCATCCAATTCATCGCCCATCAATTGATAGGTGGGGCAAGTGGCGGCGCAAAATCCACAATGCACACATTGGCGCAAAATGGCCTCGGCTTCTTTTCCGATCAGGGTGTTTTGAAACTCAGGTGCGAGTTGGGTTTGCATGGTGAGCCTCAGAAATGCGCGTTCAGTCTGCGCGGGCTAAAAATACCCGCAGGGTCGAATTCATGTTTCAACGCTTGTTGAATGCGTTGTTGCACCGGATCGAGCGGTGTGAAAACGGGCATGTCCAGGCGCATGGCCGCACTGGCCTGTTGCGGCCTACGAAACACAGTGGCTTGTCCGCCAGCGGCGTTGACCATTTGCCTGATTGCGCTTGCGTCACTGAGCGGCGCCCAAATCCAACGCTGAGCACCATGCCACTCAATCAAGGGCACGCCTGCCGTGTTTGGCAAATTGAAAACGGGTGCAGTTTGGGGCACTGACAAACGCCACAAGGCCAGGTCTTGAGAAGTGGCGTGCTCTGTGAAAAATGGCAAACGTTGGTCTCTGGCCATCGCCCAATCATGGGCCGCAGCATCGGCCGCTTGTTCTGTCAATTCACTTTGCAACTTGGCCACATCTTGCGACATGCGCAGCTTGGCCGCTTGCACTGCTGCGAGCGCACCCCGCAAGCGCAAGAACAAAATTTCGGGTGCGCCAGCCTGCGTGGTGTCTTTGACCCAGCAGCTGGCATTCAAGGGCAGGGGCTGACCGCCCCATTGGTTTAACAAATGGAGGGCCTTGTCTTGGGGCAAGTGGCACATGAGAAAAGCCTCCGCAGGCGCCATGGGCAAGACCTTCAGAGAAACTTCAGTGATCAAGCCCAAGGTGCCCCAACTGCCCGCCAGCAAGCGGCTCACGTCGTAACCCGCAACATTTTTCATGACCTGACCACCAAAGCTCAGGTGCTCGCCGCGGCCATTGATGAACTTTAGCCCGAGCACAAAGTCTCGAACCGAGCCCACACTGGCTCTAGCAGGGCCGCTCAGACCAGCGGCCACCATGCCGCCCACCGTGGCTTTTTTTAGAGAAACAGACTGCTCAGAGTGGGCTTGAAACTGCGGCGGCTCAAATGCCAAGCACTGCCCCTGTTCTGCCAATGCCGTCTCCAACAAATGCAAAGGGGTGCCCGTTGCCACTGTGACAACCAGTTCACTGGGTTCATATTGCACAATGCCTTGCAATCCCCGCGTTTCCAACAACTCACCTTCCAAGGACTCGCCATAAAAATCGTGGCTGCCAGAACCATGAATGCGAAAGCTGGGACGAAGACCTTCCGGCTGAGCGCTGGCGGCGCGAATGGTTTCCAAAAGCGCCTTCAAGTCGGGCGCCGGGTTGAGGCTTGTGGGGATCATGGGCGAACTTGAATTCATATGGCAATGTTAAACGCCAAGGCCATGTTTGGGGCATTTCCAAACAGTTTTGATGTCAAGAAATAGGTCAATTCAGTTTTTGAAAAAACTCACAGCTTGACCAGGCGTATCGACACGCATTGCAAATACACACCCTGAACTGGGCAAAGCCTGCAACTCCTGGGCACTTCGGCCGTGGGCCGATGTCGTGATGAACAAGGTGCGAAGGTCTGCGCCACCAAAGCAGGGCATCGTGGGGCACTGAACTGGCGTCTCGATCCAAGCCAGGCAACGACCATCTGGCGCAAACTTGGCCAAGCGATGCCCTTCGTACATCGCCGAGTAGTAATTGCCTTGTGCATCTACAGCTGCCCCATCGGGTCGGCCCAAATAGGTCTGCGCGCTGGCGGTCCCGTAAGCCCAGTCCTTGGGCTTCAGCGGAAACTGGGCAAACACACGTTCTTGGGTCATGGCCTGTGTGTCAGGGTCATAGGCCCAAGCTCGAATGCAATGGCTTCCTGTATCTGACCAATAAAGCGTTTTGCCATCGGGGGACCAGGCCAAACCATTGGCCACAGTGGCCTGTGCCGCTTTGGCGGCCAATTGGCCATCGGCTTGCAAGGCATACAAAACAGCAGCGGCTTGATCGCGCGGCTCGTACATAGAGCCAATCCAAAAGTTGCCCGCAGGATCGCACTTGCCATCATTGAATCGCAAGCGCGAAACATCGTAAGGTGCGCCCGCCAACTTCTGCAAGGCGCCGCCCCAAGATTTGGCACGGTAAACGCCACTTCGCAAGGCAATGACCCAACCCCCGTGAACGGCTGGTGCAAAACAACCGGGCTCCTCATCAAGAGACCAAGTGTCAAGCACTTGGCCGCATGACAAATCGTCAGACACACTCATTCGGCGCAAGCGCTGGCCAGGGATGTCGACCCAATACAAACGATTTTCTGAAGGGTGCCAAAAAGGCGACTCTCCCAAACCATCGGCGTCAGACGTGATGCGATGCCATTGCGGCTTGATCATGGGCGTTGTCATGTTTCTCTTCGTGAAGGCGCTGAATCTAAATTGTGAATTGTGAATTAAGAACGCCATGCAAATGGTTGAAACCTGTTCGCAGACGAAAAAAAGCCCGCCGAAGCGGGCTGTGAACTTGGAGACTCACTTCTCGGAAATTTGGATGGCTTAGCTGTGATAAGCAGTTTCGCCGTGTGAACTGATGTCCAAACCTTCGCGCTCTTCTTCTTCAGAGACGCGCAGACCCACTGTTAAATCAACCAGTTTGAAGGCCACCAATGACACCACGCCAGACCACACGATGGTAAGGAGTACGGCTTTGGCCTGCGTCCAAACTTGAGCAGCAATGGAGTAATCGGCAGCTGTGACCATGGTGACGGTCACCCAGTCGGCAACAAAGCCAGGGCCACCCAAGGCGGGGGAGTTGAACACGCCCGTCAACAAGGCGCCCACAATACCGCCCACACCGTGCACACCAAAGACATCCAAGGAGTCATCAGCGCCCAGCATTTTCTTAAGGCCATTGACGCCCCACAAACATGCAAAGCCTGCCACGATGCCAATCACCAAGGCGCCGCCAATACCGACGTTGCCTGCTGCTGGCGTGATGGCCACCAAACCAGCCACCGCACCAGAGGCAGCGCCCAACATGGACGCTTTGCCACGCATCAGCGCTTCACCTACACACCAAGCCAACACAGCGGCAGCAGTTGCCAACAAGGTGTTGGCGAAAGCGAGAGCGGCAAAACCATTGGCTTCTAAAGCAGAGCCTGCATTGAAACCAAACCAGCCAACCCACAACAAAGAGGCACCGACCATGGTCAATGTCAAAGAGTGAGGTGTCATGGCTTCGCGGCCATAACCAACACGTTTGCCAATCATGAAGGCGCCGACCAAACCAGCCATAGCGGCGTTGATGTGCACAACGGTACCGCCAGCAAAGTCAAGCGCACCCCACTGCCAGATCAAACCAGCTTTGCCCGTCATCTCATCAACCACTTCTTTGGTAGCGTAGGCGTCAGGACCCATCCAGAACCAAACCATGTGAGCAATGGGCAAGTAGCTGAAGGTGAACCACAAGGTCATGAACAGCAAGACAGCAGAGAACTTGATGCGTTCAGCAAAAGCACCCACGATCAAGGCGCAAGTGATGCCAGCGAAGGTGGCTTGGAAGCCTGCAAATGTGATTTCAGGGATGACCACACCTTTACTGAAGGTTGCGGCATTGGCAAAAGTGCCTGCTGCGTTGTCCCAGATGCCCTTCATGAACAAGCGGTCTAGGCCTCCAATGAAGGCATTGCCCTCAGTGAACGCCAGGCTGTACCCGTAAATGAACCACAAAACGGTGATCAATGAGAAGGTGACCATGACTTGCATCAGAACAGACAGCATGTTTTTGCTGCGAACCAAGCCGCCGTAGAACAGTGCCAAACCTGGCACAACCATCATGATGACAAGGATGGTGGAGACCATCATCCAAGCTGTATCGCCCTTGTTGGGCACAAGAACGGGCGCAGCTTCAGCGGCTGCAGGTGCTGCTGAGGGTGCTGTGGCAGGTGCTGCAGCGTCGACTTTCACGTCCGCTTTGGCTTCCACTTTGGCTTCGGCTGCGGGTGCTGTCTGAGCAAACGAAGCACCACCGAAACACAAAGACAGTCCCAACGCGAGGGAGGCAAATAGTTTTTTCATTTTTGTTCTCTCTTTCAGGGACATCAAAGGGCTTCAGCCCCAGTTTCACCGGTGCGGATGCGAATGACTTGTTCCAAGTCATAGACAAACACTTTGCCGTCGCCAATCTTGCCGGTGCGAGCACCAGATTCGATGGCTTCGATCACACGTTCAACTTGATCGGAAGAAACGGCGGCTTCGATCTTGACTTTGGGCAAGAAATCAACCACGTATTCAGCACCGCGATACAACTCGGTGTGTCCTTTTTGGCGACCAAAGCCTTTGACTTCGGTCACTGTAATGCCTTGAACGCCAATGGCGGACAAGGCTTCACGCACTTCGTCCAGCTTGAACGGTTTAATGATGGCGGTCACCAGTTTCATGATGGCTCCTTGTGATGGGGGTAATTTAGAAAGCGTATTTGAGGCCGAAGACCAAGCCAGATTTGCCCATCTGCTTGCCAGGTGCGAAAGTGCTTGTATAACTGTCTTTTTCAGCATCGGTACCAATCAAAGCGGCAGACGCCGTCAGGCCATTGCCCAAATCTTTGCCCAGTGTCAGTGCGTAGTCTGTGTAGGAGAACTTGCCGTTGCCAGTACCCTTGACGGTTTGACGACCCAAGTGAGGCGCCAATGTATAGCCGCCGCCCAAATCAAATGTGGCTGTCAAGTCCAAATAGGTGCTGCCCTTGCTGTTTGAAAAACCAAACAGGTTGCCAGTGCTTTGTGAATACTTTGCAGTCAAGGGGCCCATGGTGACGGCGCCATACAACTCGTTGGTGTTGGCACTTGGATTGAGTTTGTTGCCTGAATACTCGTAGCGCAAGAAGCCCACGTCATAGCCAATGTCACCGACTGTGAATTTGTAGCCGCCATAAATGTCAACTTCCATGTTGGAGTCACCACCAGCGTCCTTGATCCATTTGATACTGGAACCCCAAACACCCAAATACAGACCACTCTTGTCAGCGTAGTCAGCACCGCCCTGCAAGGCAGGATCAAGTCGGGTTTGAGAAATGCCGCGATACCGGTAATCACTCACGCCACCGACATTGAAAGACAAGCTTGACTCTGGTGCTGCAGGCGCCGTTTGGGCTATTGCGCTGCCAGCGCTTGCCAAAGACATGGCCAACAAGATGGGGGAAATGATTTTTTTCATGGGTAGCTCCTGAAAGTTGAAATAGGCCTTAGGTACTTAGCATTTAGCATGCCAATGCTGCACTGTATCAGCGCAAGTCAATGTCACCCCTCTGAAATATGCCGTTTTCATGACATGGGTGTTCCAATGGCTTCTGCACCCCCCTAGGTATGGCTTGTTCAAAGTCACACCTTTGGTGCACTAACCTGGTGCAAGGAGCTGGTATGCGTCTGTCTTTGGTGCAAAGTCGAGCTTTGCTTGGTCTTCAATCACCGCCAGTCACTGTTGAAGTGCACTTGGCCAATGGCTTGCCCAGCTTTACCTTGGTGGGCCTGGCAGATGTCGAAGTCAAAGAAGCCCGAGAACGGGTTCGCTCTGCGCTGCAAAACTCTGGTTTTGAATTCCCAAGCAACCAGCGCATCACGGTCAACTTGGCGCCCGCCGACCTGCCCAAAGACTCTGGCCGCTTTGACTTGCCCATTGCTTTGGGCATCTTGGCCGCCAGCGGACAAATAGATGACCGTGAGCTCAAGCACTATGAGTTTGCCGGCGAGTTGTCTTTGTCTGGCGCTTTGCGGCCCGTCAAGGGGGGATTGATCATGGGCTTGGCCATGCACCAACAACCCAAAGGCCGAAGCTTGGTACTTCCGCCAGGCAGCGCAGAAGAGGCATCGCTGGTGCCGGATGTCATTGTTTATCGAGCCGAAAACTTAAGGGCCGTGGCCAATCGGTTTGCGCAAGTGGACTCAAAGCCAGAAATTGGCAACCTTTCAGACAAACAGGGCTGGGCAAAGTTAGAGCCCAGCACACTCCCCACACAAACCATGGTGCAGACACTCGATTTGGCGGATGTAAAAGGACAGGCGGGGGCCAAACGTGCACTTGAAATCGCTGCGGCGGGGGGGCACAGCTTGTTGATGATGGGCCCGCCAGGCTCGGGCAAATCCATGCTTGCCCATCGTTTTTCGGGTTTGCTTTCGCCTCTCGATGTCAGCGAAGCATTAGAAGTGGCAGCCATTGCCAGCCTCGCGGGAAGGTTTGATCTTGCACAATGGGCAAAACGGCCCACGCGCCATCCGCATCATTCCGCCAGTGCGGTGGCATTGGTCGGCGGAGGCTCGCCACCACGACCTGGCGAAATCTCTTTGGCACACCACGGTGTCTTATTTTTAGATGAACTGCCGGAGTTTCCAAGGTCTGCCCTAGAGGCACTGCGCGAGCCACTTGAATCGGGCAGCGTCACTATATCGCGCGCCGCCATGCGGGCTGAATTCCCTGCCAGGTTCCAGTTGATTGCGGCCATGAATCCTTGCCCATGTGGTTACGCGGGTCAGGTGCGGTCGGGTCAACACAAGGGGCCGTTGTGCCGGTGCACGCCCGATCAAGTTCAAAGGTACATGCGAAAAATTAGCGGCCCCTTGTTGGACAGAATTGACTTGCACATTGAAGTCCCGAGCCAAGATGCCACACTTTTGATCCATGCGCCAGCCGCAGAAAGCACCGTCATCGTCAGGGGCAGATGCTTGCAAGCCAACCGCGTAGCCCAACGAAGACAAGGCTGCGCCAACCAATTGCTAAGCGGTAGACTGCTCGACAAGCATTGCGCTTTGTCTTCAGAGGCGTCGGCATACCTTCACCAAGTTGCTTCACATTTTGGATGGAGCGGTCGAGGCACGCACCGTGTTTTGAAGGTCGCCAGAACCCTTGCCGACCTGAATAGCAAAACCGAAATTGAAATATCGCATTTGGCCGAAGCGGTGCAGTACCGCAGGCCCATTGAAGCTGACCGATAATGCAAACATGCGCATATTCAGGAATTTTTGGGAAACAACAAAACCAAATTTTGCAGCACCCTCTTTGGGTTCTTTTTCTGTTTGGCTGTCGTGGGCCCAACTCATCACATGGGGCAGCGTTTTCTACACTTTTTCGTTGTTGATGGGGCCGGTCGAGCGCGAATTAGGACTGAGCCGTGCCGAAGTTTCCTTGGGTTTTAGCTTGGCCCTTTTGGCAGATGGTTTGATGGCTTACCCCATTGGGCGTTGGATCGATCAAGGCCATGAGCGAAAGGTCATGACGTGGGGTTCTGCGTGGGTGGGTGCTTGTTTGTTGGCCCACAGCTTCATCGACTCCTTGCTAGGGTTTTATGGTGTATGGCTGGCCTTGGGTATCGGCATGTCGGCCACACTGTATTCACCTGTTTTCGCCATCGTCACCCGCAGATTTCCCAACGACTTCAGGCGGGCCATCATCATCATGACGTTTTTAGGAGGACTGGCCAGTACGGTGTTCATTCCACTGTCGTTCTGGTTGATTCAATCTTTGGGCTGGCGCCATGCCTTGTGGATATTGGCAATGTTGCAATGGTTTATTTGTTGGCCTTTGCACTTTTGGTTGTTGCGCGGTGCCCATCGCAAAAAAAGTGCTGACGAGGATCTAAAACCAGCGATTCAGGTGCCGCGTACTTCAGAGTTACAGCACCCACAAACTCCTGCAGATGCCATCGCTGTTCACTTGAAACGCGCGCCTTTTTGGCTGCTTTCCTGCTTCATATTATTGACTTTCAGCGTCAGCTCTGCACTTCCGGCACACATGATCAGTTTGTTGGAAGAGGCGCAATTGTCCCCCGCTTGGGTCATTGCCATTCCGGCCTCCATTGGTGTGATTCAAGTGCTGGGGCGACTCTTGTTGTTTGCCTTTGAAAAACATTTAGATGTTCACACTGCCAACAAATGGATTCCTTGTTTGGTGCCTTTGGGCTTGTTGTTTTTAGTGGCAGGTGGGTTGGAGCCTTGGGCCGCTTTGATGTTTGTCACCTTCTACGGTTTGGGCAATGGTCTGAACACCATTGTCAAGGGCACCGCCATGGCGCAATATGTCAGCCGCGATCATGTAGGTCAACTCAATGGCATGCTGGGCTTGCCTTTGGCTTTGGGCCGCGCAGCAGCGCCCTTGGCTTTAGGTTTGATGTGGACGCCCGAGGTGGGCTACACACATGGCTTGCGCTGGCTTTTGGCTGCTGGCGTTTTGGGTGTCGCGTGTCTGTGGTTGGCGCAAATCAGCGCTCATCAAAGCGCTCACAAATTGGGCGCCAACAAGCGCTGAATGTCTGACACTTTCAGGTTCTGGCGCTTAGCCAAATCTTGCACTTGGTCTTCGCTCACTTTGCCCACGTTGAAATATTGGCTGTCTGGGTGGCTGAGGTAAAAACCTGAAACGCTAGCGGCAGGTGTCATGGCCAAGCTTTCTGTGAGACCCATGCCGATCTCTTCACATTGCAAGAGTTCAAACATTTGTTTTTTGACCGAGTGATCTGGGCAGGCAGGGTAGCCAGGCGCGGGTCGGATGCCTTGGTAATTCTCGGCAACCAAATCCTCTATGGATGCATTTTCTTGCGCAGCGTAACCCCACAAGTCTTTGCGCACACGCTCATGCATGCACTCTGCAAAGGCTTCTGCAAAACGGTCGGCCAAGGCTTTCAGCATGATGGCGCTGTAGTCGTCGTGCGCAGCCTCAAAAGCTTGTTCGCGTTTTTCAACACCGATGCCTGCTGTGACGGCAAACACGCCTACGTAGTCTTTGA
>Ga0209552_1000175_pt1 | contig 20483 bp, 20 predicted proteins | sample LauGreFaBDMM15SD_2_FD_188214 | JGI IMG/M metagenome (GOLD analysis project Ga0209552, IMG submission 188214) | Freshwater lake microbial communities from Lake Michigan, USA - Fa13.BD.MM15.SD (SPAdes) (version 2) | ecosystem: Environmental > Aquatic > Freshwater > Lake | place: Lake Michigan, USA... | reverse complement strand
CTGTTGTTGCCCACATACAATCGCGCCTCCGGGTCCACCTTCGTGATGGCACCCAGGCACCGGCTAAGCGCCCCGCTCATATGAACGGGCATCGTGTCGATTAATGGCGTCGTGTTTTGTGTCGTTTGAATACTGGCTTTCCCGCCGGAAACATCTACCGCACATCGACCGGTACCCATATATGTCGGCGTGAACGTGCCTATTTTGGTGTCTGGCGATGTGTCCGTTGGAAAGGTTCCCATAATGCCGCCCTCGCATGGGAATCGCGGTGGCCCCGAGTTGGTCGCCCGCGTGTGCGAATAGCCGCCAACAATACCACCAATCTGAGTCCAGATCGTGGCCGCGTCTGCGTTGGCCATCAGGTTCCGCGCCGTCTGCCCCGGTTTCAATGCCGCCGCCGCGGCCGCCACTGTAACAATGGATACAGTAACGCTTTTTGGGTAGGGTATCGCTGGCCAGCTCTTGATCGGTGCCGGTGCCGCCGTGATGTTCCCGGTCGTTGTATCGCCGAAGCCGCCGCCATAACAATTGATGCCCGTTATCGTGCCACTGGCCGAGTCGATGGAGTTGCTGGCCGCCGCGCCGTCGTACATGCCCCCCTTCATCTGCCCGTTCACAAAAATGGAGTAGGCGCTATAACCCACTCGTCGCGTCGGTGCCAGCGTCACCTGATACCGATAGCCTGCATACGGCGCTGGCATAGCCGGTACACCTGACGTGCCAGCAACGGCACCGTCCACCACGCTGGCATATGACCACACATAGCCGCCGCCGCATTGGCTGTTGCCGAAAAAGTCGGTGGTAGGATATTTCCAATCAGCTCGACAAATCCACACCCACTCGCCCAGCCGCGTATTGAAACACTCGAACGAAATCGCCGAGTAATACGGCGCCTCGGGGTATTCGTCGCACGCCCCTGATAGCAAAGTGGCGTTCTGCTGGCAATCGGCCACAATCGAACCTGGCGACGTCGTGACAAGTGGCGAATAGACTCGATAGCACACCGGAATAGCGATACCGGAATAGGACCATTCCAGCGTGAGGACGTTCCCAAGATATTCCGCCGCCATCATGGCCGCGTTGGAACGCGACAGCTCCTTGTCGGCCAGATCTTCTAGCCGATAAACGCGCCGCTCCATTTCCAATTGCCGCCGGGTCAGGTCGTCCATTAGTTCTTTACCACCACGTTTGATGTCAATCCGCCGCCCAGCTTAGTCAGCGACGTGATGATCTTTTCGTTTTGCGCTGCGATTTGTGTCAGCTTTAGTTCGAGTCGGCTTTGCCGCCGTTCGATCTCCATCAACCGCCGCGCCTGTTCGCTCGGGTTCATTGGTCCGATCCTCTACAACCACGTATGTGGGCCGTCTGATTTCACATTCATCATGGATGTACGACGTGTCCATCAGTTGACCAGCCGCCATCTCTGCCGCCTCACGCGTCGGATAGCTGCCAATCTCTTTCTGGACGTCGTACCCGTCATAGTGCTTGTTTGCCTTCAAAACGTATATCACGCATTGTCCCCTTGTGTCGGTGTCCATGTAATCATTCTAACTCGCCAGATGCCGCCGCCGATACTGCGTTTCGGGTCGCGTTGTCCCCTTCCACGCTTGACATGTAGGCCGCTTCCATTCCCATCTGCTCTGCCGTCGGTGTCAACCCAGCCGTCCGCAACCGGCTTGCCTCGCTGGCTGCCGCGAACGTGTCAATGTTCACGTTCAGGTTGGTTTGAACCGCCGTCATTTGGTTGTCCAGATCGGTCGTGAACTTCGACATGGAATCGGACTTGGTATACGCGAACGAGCCGGAGCCGTATTCGATTTTGTATTCCCCGCGCGGAGCTGGCGGATACTGGCAGGGGTGGTAGACAATCGGCGTCTGGCTGGCGTATGGATCGCGCCGGTTCGACAGCGTGTATTCGGTGTGGATGGGCACCACCGAGCCGCCGTGGTTCCAGACAATAGAACAGCCGCGTATATCGGTGGTCATCCGGTCCAGCCCGTCGCTCCGGCAAGGGTCGGTCCACTCCAGCCAGTATCCACTACCGATCAATGGTGCGTAGGCCAGCTTGGTGGCTCGACCTTCGACCAGCGTATCTTGTATGCCGGCAAGAAGTTGGGCTCCCCATTGCTTGACCACGTCCTTGTCTACACCCGACACCCACTGGAGGTCGTTCACAAATTTGGTGCGTTTCAGCCCGTCCTCGGTAAAGCTGGTGCCCTGATAGTTCGGGGTGATCGTCGGGAGGTTCGGGTCAATGGTGTTGGCTGTCACCGTGTCATCCGGTACGGCCACCTCCAGCGCCCGGAGGCTCACCGGTAGATAGACCTGGATATCTGATGGTATCCCGTCGGTCTTGTTGCCGCCTAGCGTTAGGTTCGCATTCGTGCCGAAGCAGGTCACCACCGGACGGTCGATGATTACGTGCTCAGTCTGCCGGTCCGTTTGAAATCCGACCATCATCTGCTGAATCGGACTGTTCGCCGTACCTGGCACCTTCACCAGCCCGGCACCGGTCGTGGTGGTCGCAATGACACCGCCTTTGTCGTCCAGCCAGACTGAAGCCGTCGGGAATGACGCCTGAACCCGTTTGGCCACGTTTGTGCCGTCGGGTAAGAATTTGTTGACTTTGTAACGCCGCCACGTCATCAAGCCTGGCCACCGCGTCAGGACCATGGAAAACCGTTTAAAATCGGTTTGGGATAGTACCGATGAGAGCGACGCGTAGGACGTGCCGCCCGCCACCTGCTCAGTGTTATCCACTACCGTACGAACCTCATTTAACGTCCACAGTCCATTGGTGGGGTTCTGGCGGGTTAAAGTAATGTTGCCCGCGTACTCGTTGGAGTTTTGCCCCAACATATGCTCGCCCCATGACGCGGACACATTGGCTAGCGAACCGTTGGCCAGCGTCACCGTCTCATTGGCCACCTGGATAAGAAAGTAACTGCCGCTGGCCAGCTTGGCGTCGGTGATATTGGCGATATAGTTGGGGTTCGCGATCGTGCCGTTCGGGTTGGCTGGATCGGGAATTGTTGGACTAACTTCGTTGATCGTGCCGGAGTTGATCCGTGGCCGCCGGTTAAGCCCGGTGCCGGTGATCGTCCTTCGGACCGTGTTGGTCCATACCGACAACTTCCAAGCGTCCTTGGCTTGTTGATTGTTTGTGTACGGCGCAACGACAAAGTCTTCCACCAGTTCGCCCGCCGATAGTTTCAATATCATCGGCTGGACGTCTGGGCCGCCACGCACCACCACGCGTGAAAAGCTGTTTTGATACGACCTTTGTATCTGTGGCAATGGGTCGGTATCCAAGCCCATGGTGACCTTTTTTGCCGGGTCGCGTTTGTTTAACAGATCGAACGCTTTGGCGGTGTCCGCGAACCGGATAATGCCCATGGGTCGTTTCGGATCGGGTGTCCCGGCGCCCGCCGGTTGTTCATAAACCGGTTCAACCCACATCGTATGGTTGGGCGCTACCGCCTGAAGGATTGCCCGGATGCCCTGGAGGAAGTCGTCACCATTGAACGTAACCGGTATCGGCGATCTGATCTGGGTCAGGTAGGTATCGTTCAGGAGGTCATCACGTGTCCGCTTGTCGATCCGCCACGCCTTGCGAGCCGGGTTGGTCAGGTCAATCGACTGAAACTCATAATTACCTAGCGACGCCCCGATATAGCGCCCGTCCACCGGGTCGGTCAGCTTGCCCAAGTCGAAAAAGTGCTGGCATGTCGTTGGCTCTTCCAGAATCATCAGGAACATCTGGGCCAGATTCAAATCAGCATAACCCGCGTCATAATTCGGGTCGGTCGGTGCCAAGTTGAACGTGATTGTTCCCGTGCCATCAAACGGCGATACGATTGGCCATTGACTCGCCAGATAATCCAGCCCGAGCGCTTCGTACCCGTACACCCAGCCCAGATCGCCGTTATTGCTCGTCCGCCGGTGCATCTGGCCTAGGAATACCATCTTCCACCACGGAGCGTCAGGCATGGCCGTAATGGGCTTGGACGGGTCGGGTGGAACGTAGCCGGTCGTCACTGTGCCGTCGTCGATCCATAGCGCCACCGTCTTGTTGATCCAGATATCGACCGGTATCGGATGAATCGGTTCCTGGGTAAACGTCAGGCTGGATGTTTCGTCCTTGATCCACGGAGTTACGGAATTGATTCGGATACCCGCTTGCGTCAGGTCGATATACTTCCCGTCGATCCACAGTTGCACATCACGAATCATTATCATCGTCTCCCAGCGTTGAACTGCCGCCCGGGCATACCCACCTGGCCCGCCATGTTCTGTGCCATCATCCGTGACAGTTCGTTCATGGTGGCTTCGATCTGCTGAAACTTCTGGGTGGTCACCCTGCCGTTTGCGACCACCGCTTGAACCATTTTGTCGCCAGTCTGCTCCACTGCTTTGGTGCCGTCGTCCACCGCTTTGGGTGCCACGCTACGCATGCCGTTCCCGCCCTGCTGCGGTCTTATGGCGTTGCCGATATCACGCAGCCCCGCCTGCTGTTCGGCTTCATCCATGCCCCGCCTGGCCATACGTGCCCGTAATTCGGCTGCTTGTTGCTGCGCTACCTGCTGCCGGACGCGTGCCCGATCGCGTTGGGTTGGCATGCGTGCCGCCGCCATCTCTTGTTGCTGAAGCAACATTTGAGGCGTCAACCCTTCCTGCTCCATGAAGTTGTCAAGACGTTTCGTACGGCTTGCTTCCAGTGCTTCGTTCTTCTTCTTTTCGACTTCCGCTTCGACTTTCTTTTTGTTGGCTTCCCGTTCCGTTGCCCGTTCCGCCGCCTCGCGTTCGGCTGCCACATTGTCTCTGAACAACTGTACCGGTGGCCCGATAGACGCCAGCCGCTCTTGTTCCTTGTTCTCGGCCAGCTCCCGCTGCTCGCGTTCAAGCCGCTTTTCACGCCATTTTGCGTGAACTTTCTGGGCTTCCGCATCGGCCGCAACTTCCTTTTCGTATTCGGCGAACTCTTTATCAGCCGCCGCGATCTGGGCTAGCGCTTTTTTGTCGCCCCGTGCCGCTGCCGCCATCGTGCCGGCTGCCATGCTCTTGGATCGGTCAACCACTGCCTCATCATCTGCGGATACGGTTTTGTCAAGCTGATTCCGCCGTATCATTTTCAGCCGTTCGCGATACTCCGCGTTCCCCGCGTACAGGCCAGCTTTTTCTTCGGCTGCCACCTGATCTTCGATCACTTCCTGGCGAGCTTTTTCCCGCATGTCCTTGGCTAGCGCGTCCTGCCTGGCGCGTGCACCATCTTCGCCCTGACCCTGGATGTATTCTTTGTACTGCTTGCCACGGTCCTTATCCTCGCCCATCTCATTTAACATATTCTCGCCGCTCTTGCGGTCGGCCTGGTCTTTTTCCTGTTCTTTGCGAAGTTCGTTTGCTTCCTTGGCAAGATTCATAAACTCCCTGAACTTGTCATTGACAGTCTCAAGGCTGGTAATCCAGTTAGAACCTATGCTTTCGGCAAGCGCCTTGACAGCGATTTCGGTCAGCTCGATATCGGTCTTGGCGCTTCCTATGCCGTCCGCAAAATCTTTCCACGCTTCCGACAACGTGTTTAGCTTGCCTTCAGTATCCTCAAACAGGGGAGCCATGGCCTTGAACGCTTCATTGACCGCCAGACCGCCGATAGCTAGTGCACCAGCCGTGCCCGCCGTCAGACCGAACTGGGTGGCCAGCATGGGAATATTGTTCAAGATGGCCGAAAAGCCGCCCTGGTACAAGTCCTGAAGCGCGTAAGACAAGCTCATCAATCCGCGACCCTTTAACGGGTCCGCCCCACCAGCTCCACCAGCTCCAGCTCCACCACCAGCTCCACCGCCAGCCGCGTTCTGGGCCGCGTTTCCAAGGTTGTTGAGCTGGGCTGCCGCCTGGGCTGCCGCCTGACCGGCGTGAGTGACCGCTACGGTGGTTTGAACCGCCGCGGTGGTCGTACCCGTCATCGCCGTGGTCGCCTGGAACGACGCCTGCCCCACCTGGGTAACCGCCTGGGCCGCAGATGTGGCTGCCGTCCCTACCGCCGCAACCGCCGGGGCTGCCGTTTGAGCCGCCTGGGTGGTCTGCCCTACCGCTTGCGCGGTCGTAGTCGCTGCCGTGCTTACCTTACCTAACGAAGCGTCTGTAGCCCCCATGGCGGCGGTTAAGGCCAACATCTCTTTCTTGAGCGCTTCGATATCTTGGACGCCGGTGACGTCCAAGACTAAACGAACGGTTTCATCGGCCATATCTTACGCCCCCGCTAGGAGGTATGTCACCTTGAGATCCCAATCGGTACAGTCGTAATTGGGCCGTATGACCGCGTTCTGGGTGGCAAAATCGTTTGCTGGCAGATTATCGGTCAGGTTCTGGATGACCATGTTGGTCCAAGTAAACGTGGTGTTCCCTGGCTTGGCTGGATCGGCCACCGTGTCGGTCAAGACGAGCGTGGACTGCGGATATTTGGCCGCGTCCATACCCTTCATGATTTCCATGTACTTGGTCTTGAACTGCCAGCTGTCCGTATCCCAGACTGCCGACAGTTGCGGTGTCCAGCCGGTTTGAACCATGTTAGTCACCGTGGCTCCCTTGTTGATGCGGGAACTCATCTGGTGCTGGATTTCGACCGCCCATGAACGGATGATCGGATCGAGGATGATTGGCCTGGTACCGGACGAATCGAGCGTGAGGACCGATTTGTTCCACCGGTAGGGTTTCTTCGGTATCTCGTCGCCACCACAAGCTGGCGGAACGAACGCGTCGACTTCGGGCTTGGGAATCTCGATACGGGTTGAACCCTGCCACTGCACTGAGAGCGCCACGGGAGCCCGCGCCGCCTCGTTGGAACAAGACACCGTCGCCGAGATGAACTTACAGCCGGTGATACGGTCGGTCCATTGGGCGTTGCCGTTGACCACCATATAGCGGTCGATCTGGTACGATGGCAGATCTTGCACCTTGAACGGGTTGCTGACGGTTGGAACGGTCGGTTCCAGAACCGCTTCCTTCCAGAATTTCGCTTGTTCGTGGAACAAGAGCGTCTGGAACGTGCCGCCGATGGTATATTGCTCGGCACCGGTCAGGCGAACGGTCACGCCCCGGTTTGGTACGACCGACTGGTGGTTCCATTGACTGAACACCTGATTGATGGCCGGAATCTGGACGCCGTAATCAAGCCAGATATAGTCAGCTCCCAGCACTGGCGGAGGCGCCACGATGGCTCCGCTGTTGTACCCGCCGGATGACGTACCATTGGCGGTGACCAATGGCTTTTCTTTAGTGATTTTGATGTAGCACTGCACGGTTTAACACTCCCTGATTCCTAGCGAAATGGATAGAACGGCTGTCGAAATCAATGCACGAGATTCAAAATTTGGGGTGTACGTGATCGCGGCTTGCTGCCACGTCATATTTCGATAAACGACGTTGGGGACGGCGCTGAGCGATGAAGCGATCCAATCATCTCTGTGGACGCTAATACACTTCCGCAGCGCGTTCCATAGGTTCATCAGGTCGCCGTGGTATCCCTGGGCGACTTCCAGTACGAACCCGATCTGAATCGTATGCGTGTCGCCCAGCATATTCTGCGGCGATATCGTGCCCGCCCCGGCTTCGATCCGAATGGCTGGCAGTTTCTGGATCGGTGCCGGTGCAAAGTTGAACGGGGTATGGTGCCACGATTGAACGACTTTTTTCAGTACCGGGTCATCGGTGACGTGAGCAATGACCAGCTCATATATCGTGAGTTCTGGCGACTTGTCAAGCGGTAGCGTGGATGTGACGGCTGGCACTGGCATTAACGCGGCCTCCTACGTGGCAGGATACCGGTGAAGTCGGGTATGTGCCCGGCTTGCTTAAAGTAGTCGCGTTGTTCGGTCATGACTTCCTCGATCCACTTCCGCAAGTCTTCCCTGGCCCGCTTCTTGCCCCATGCGCGAAGCCCTGCCATATTACGACGTGGTAGGTTCTTGCCACGTCCGACGCCAATCATACCAAATAACGCGCCAGAAGTCGTGGCCGTGGTTGTAGAGTTAAAATGAAATGGAAGAAACTGAACGCCTGATCGGCTGGTGACGTCCTGCCAGACACCTTCCACGCCGAACTGATTGTTGGTGCCCAAGATTGGCCGTATCAGATAATTACTGATAATTCGGCTGGCCATACCCCTGGGAGCGAGTGGTGGTCCACTGAGCTGTTTGTATTGTTTGGTCGTCAGGTTGCCACCTGGACCTGGCTTGAACCCATCTTTGGGCATACCGGAAATATTGACTTTCCAGTCCAGCCCGCCGAACGGGTTGGGCACAAATTTGACGTAGGTAGGCCGATCGTAGCCCGCCTGGGTGAAACCCTGCCGGTATATCGTGGCGGTCACCGGCTGGTCGTCTTTATCCAGCCCCGCCAGAACGCCCTTGCGATTGTCCTGAACGAGCGTATTGGCCCATGATTCCATCAGGCTGCCGACGTAATTCGAGACGGTCTGCAGTGACGCCACGAACGCCGTTTCCTGGTCGAATGAGCCGGTGACGCTGGCATCAATCATCGCCTTTTCTTCTTTCGTCGGTTGAAGTTGGTGCCGATGTAAAGGCTGGTACCTGGACCGGTGACCACCGCTGGCCCGCCGGTCGCAAAACCGGTGCCTGGGTTGACGACGCCGCCATACGGGGAGGTGTACTCCATCGTTCGAACGCCCAGCTTGGCCCAGTCCGCCTGGGTAGTGGGACGCGTCAGCATCGGATCGAACGGAATGGCCGCCACGGTGCCACCACGCGGGGTGAGTTCCGACTGCACCGGTGGAACGAAGCCAGCCCGCCATGCTTCAATGGAACGCCTGGAGATTTCAGCCCGACCTTTGGGTGATATACCAAACACGTTCCGCACAGGTAGCCGACCGACGCACTTCCCGCCCCGTACCAGCATGGCACCGCGCCGGTGGTAGTCAAGTATCCTGGCCCAGCCCATGGACCAATAAAACGTGACCTTGACGCCCATGGTGATCGTGCGTAGCAGCCGCCTGGTGCGCGACATGGCCCGGTGAGGCATGAGTGGGTCGCCGTCCAATACCTGGCCGGACCGATACTTGAGCTTTCGGGCTCGAACCGGTTTGAGCTTGCGCCCGGCGTGGTCAAGACCTTGCGATAGTTCCCGCTGCTTCACTTCCATGGCGATACGTGCCGCGACCTTCCAGAACTCTTTGCGTCGCTCGGGTGAAGCCCTGGCCAGCTCCGGCGGAGCATCGATATCGGGGGTGAAGGTGAGCGGTAGCGTGCCTGGTTGCACCACCGACCGGCAAGGTGCGGGCATTATTTCTTACGCCGGTATTGAGCCAATCTGAGTTTACCGCCGCCCGCCTCGCCCGGTGGCCGATTGAACTGGGCTTTGGGCGTGCCGTCCCAGTTGTACGCGTCGGGGTTGTCCAGCATCTCCTGCGGTGCGGTACCGGCAATCAGTTGCCATGGTACGCCCGACTCTTTGGCGATACGCTTGAAAGTCGTGATCTGGTCACCGTCACCGTCAGTTGTAGATATCATAGTTTCCGTTCCTCGATGCATTTGTACTGACGTTGGAGCGTGCCCAGTCGTCGTTCCGCCGTTTCTTCCAGTTCGTCTGGTACGCCTTCATGGTTGGGTGTTTTGGGTCGGATATCTCCAGCGAGATCATGCTGGTACCGGTACCATAAGACCGCCACGCGGTACGCGCCGCCTGTTGCACCGCTGGGTCAGGGTGGTGGATAGCGTCCACGAACTGGCTGTTTGAATCGAAGTTGGCCAGTGACGGGTGAGCGTTGCGGAACACGTTGGCTGCACGCGACCCAACTGGCCCGCTGAAACCGAACTCAACCCATGCATGGTATCCAGTCCAGTTATGCCCGCTGGTATCTGGCTGACCGTCGCCGGAGCCGGCACCCGACACCCTGACACGCTGGATACCCGCTGCCCGTGCCGCAAGGATCTGCCGGTTATAGTGGTCGGTTGCCATGCCCTCCGCCCTGGCGCGGTCATTAGGTTTGTACAGGTTATTGTAAACCATTGGCCGGTTGTCGGTTCGGTCGATCTGGATCGTTCGCGTATGGTTTCCGCCGTTGGGGTGGGTGTTCTCCAGTGTAATGGAATCGCGATTCGCCGTTACCCTGATGTATCGAGCCGCTTCTGGCGGCGCCCCCAGAATACTGGCCAAGTGATTAAACTTCTGGTCGGTTGACCGCCCTTGAAGTTGTAGCCCCATATTTGCAGCTTTATCGACTGCTTGACGCCGCTGGGTGACAGTCTGGGTTGAGTTGGTCGTGTAGTCGCCGAACGTACCCGCCTGACGCCTGGCCGCTGCGATTTGGCGTGGCGTGTAAGAGGATCCAGCGCCGATCGTAACGCTTTGTGGGCGTCCCGCCACCGCTGCCGCTTGCTGGGCTGCTTGTCGGGCTGCCGCCGCCGCTGCCGCTGCCCGATCCTGGTCGGCCTGATTGTCCCGCCATGCACGCCGTAAAGCGCCTGATGATCGACTGACCGCCCCTGGGCGATTGGTGCCGCTGGTACTTCGGTCACCCGCCGTGCTTCTCAGGTTTGCTGGCCGATCCAAGCCATTATTCACCTGGATGTTGGAAACCGCGTCGCGCCAGTAATTCCCTGGACCACGTTGGCCGGTCGCCGCAAAACTGGCGTTTCGTAGCCGACGTAGGCCAGCCAGCTCACCGGCTGCCGCGCTGCGTCGCTCGGCTATTGTAGTGGTCGGGTTGAACGTGCCACGCCCGATCAGGTACGCCTTGTTTTCAGCCCGTGTACCACGCTCATTGAAATTGACGCCCCGCGCCTGGCGTTGCATGACGATATGGTCGGTGTACGCTCGGCCACGATCAACACCGCCACTGGTCTGGTGGACAGCTGAACGCTGGAATATCCTGGCTTCCGCCCGCCCCGATGGACCCGCCTGGCGTAGTGCGCTCAATGCCCTGGCTGCCGCTGAACGTGATTCAGCCACGCCTGGTGCGGTGCGTAACGCACGGCTGGCGCGATAGGCTTCCAGCCCGATACGCGGGGGTTTTGGGCCTTGAATGATCGGCTGCTTGGTGATGCCCTGGCGGCTGGCGATATTCAGTATTCCACGCGGTGAAGCCCGACGCAGATTTTCGTTCAGGTGTCTGCTCAGACCGTCCGTGGCAACGATTTCTGCGCGAGCCATACCGCTTATGTTGCGTGCCTCTTGCCCGCGTCCTGTGGCCCGCATATTGCGAAATAACGCAGCCGCTTCCGACCTGATACCCGTTTCGGTGCGAAGTGGTGGCCGTGCCGCTGGCGGTGTCGCCGCCGCCCGTCGGGTTCGTGATGCCCGTGCTGGAGCCGCTGGTGGTGGTGTTGCCGCCGGGGTGGTGGTTCGTCGGGTCCTCGCCGCCCGAACGCCCTGGAGCCGTTTTAGAGCCGCTGATGGCCCGTTGGTGTTGCCCGATACCCGACTGGCGATATCGTTGGCCCGTTGACGGTCCGCGTCGGATATGGTGCGACCAGCCCGTTCGCGGATCCGTGCCTGAAGTTCCGCTTTCCGGCTGGTGGCGGTGGCCAGACTGCGATCAACCCGACTGGTCACTGCCCGATTGGCCAGCGCCGCACCAGCTACCGTGCCCGCTGCCAGCCCTGCTTTGGCGGTCTTGTTGGCCGCCCGACAATGGGCTAGTGTTTTGTAGACTTCCGCCCCTGGACTGCCACCGCTTCGGATGGCGAGTTGCCAAGCGCTGGCCGCCTCGGAACACTTGATATTCTTTGTCTTGGAACGCTTGCCGAACCGGCTGGAGCGCTTCCGTGGAGCATTGGGCGAGTCTGGGCCTTGTGGGCCTTGTGGTCCACGTGGTGGGGCTGGTGGGCGTGACCTGGCCATTTAGAAAAAGCCTCCCATGGCGATGCTGCTTTGTTGTGTGGAACGTGCCGCCCGCCGCCGTCGTAATTTATTGAGCCGTTGCTGGCCAGTGCTGGGCGTCGGTTCGACTTTGCGAGAGGCTTGCGATTGCAGTTCCATGGGACGAACCGCCCGCTTGTTCACCTGGCCGCGTTGCGCCGGTGCATTTTGTTGACCCATGCCGGATTGGGTGGGCGACCTCTTGCGACCGACACCGCGATTAGCACGGCTGGCCATTGCGCTTCTCAGTGAATCAATTGCGTTCATGGTTAGTGCTTTCCGCAAGAACAGGATTTCGCTTTTGGCTTGGCAACCGGTTTAGAGGGTGGCTTGACCACCGGTGACTTTGCTTTCAGTGCTGATTTCTTAGCCATGTTCGCCGCGTCTCCTAAAGCTCAAGTCGATGTGTTCCGTGGTGCCGTCCTCACATCGGGTGCGAACTACCAAGGTAGATAATTCGTTTTCCGCGACCCGCTGGAACTTGGCTGCCATGTGTTCGTAGGCGTTGTCTGATTGCATGGGCGTGATTTGGGTCATCAGGATTTCGCTGGCCGCCTTGTAGGCGCAAGCCCTGACGATACGCGGGCAGACCACCACGGGTAGGCGGTGAAGCCTACCCGCTGCGGTTCTGACTGCATTGTCAATCCATATGTTCGCTGCCAGCCGCTGAACGTAGAACTCATCAGTGCCGGTAAGAATCTGATCAATGAATGGACAGATAGCCTTGATGTCAGCGTATGAAGCGTATGTATTGACCATGTTTAACCTTATCTCACGCTAGTATGGAGAACCGCGTGGTCGATACGCCATGGAACGCCGCCCATAAGAGCGTGGAACCACAGGGTATGCTTAGGCTGGTCCGCCGTGTACTGGATGGTGATCAGGATGGTTAGTGGTCCAAACGATTCGTAGCTGAACGCCACGGTCGCTTCTGGGGCTGGCAACGGTGCCGTGACGAGCGCGAATGCCCGTTCGTGCCAGTATGCTGACGTGTAGGTGTCAGCCGCTGGGCTTGGCATCTGATTGTCCATCAATGGCTGCGCACCATAGGTGATAGGCAAAACGCCGGAGTACAGCTGATTGGCTGCCCGGGTGTCACCCACTTTCATGGCGTCCTTCCACTCAGGATCCTTCATCAATCCGGTGTAGATCTTTGAATGGCATGAGAAGAAGAGTTTCCCTTCGTCATAGACAGGAACGTCGCGACCAGCCAAAGCGCCGAACATGTCGGTAAACTCGGAGACTTGGACGCCCTTACCGGCTGTACCGGTGACATTGCCCGCCTTCGAATAGTTCGCGATGGTGAACTTGTCAGCAATATACTTGTTCGCCGCGCGGACGATTTTGGTAATTGCTTCATCCACATAGGCTTGACGAAGTTGGGACGCCGAGGCGACCGTGACTTCTTCAAGAGATGTAAGCTCGAAGCCCCAAGTTGGCATAAAGTCCAGCTTGACTTCGGTCGGGTCGGCCACTAGATTGGCCGCCGTTGGTTTGATCGTGATGGCGTCAACCGCGTTCCCTGGTGTGTTGGGAACTTGGAGCGTGACTTTTTTATATTTGGCCATGGGCTCAGATCGAACGTCCGTATAGACGGTCGGCTGGCCGTTGTTTCCGGTCAGGAACGTGGCTTGTGGCTTCAGGACTTTGTTGGCTTCCTGGAACGCACCCGCCATATTATTGAAAAAGCTGTCGATGGCGTTGGCCATAATTGGCAACCTCTTTCCACTTACGCGGACTCAGCCCGTGCTTCAGCCGCTCTTCTAATCGCCTCAGCTGGATCTCTCAGCCTCGCGGCTGTCAAAGAGGGTTCCACTGGCGGTGGGGTACCACCCCCAGAACTGCGTTGGAAAAAAGTCGGTAAATTCCGCTTAGCTCCCTGCGAGTCCTGATTTGCCGCTCCGTTAGCTATCCCGCCAGCCTCCGGCTGGGGTCGGAAAAAGTAAGGTGCTTTCTCCGTTACGTCCTGAATGAATTTCGTATAGAAATCATCATCCAAGGTGTTCCCGTCCAAGCCCGATAAATCGAGTCCCGCCTTTTGCAGAACGTCGTCGAATGTGACCTTGTCACTCAGCCGGTCACCGATCCGCTTTTCGAAATTGTGCTGTACGTTGGTCTTGACCAACTGGCTGCGCAGCTCGGCAATGACCTTATCGGACTCAGATTGATTGGCCGGATCATCCTGCTCCTGGACGAACGCGTTAACCTCATCTTCCAGCTCGGTGAACTGGCTTTGGATCTCGTCGCGCTCGCGGGTCAGATCGGCAATCATCTTGTCTTTTTCAGCCAGCTTTTGTTCCGCGTCACGAGCGCGGAGTTTCCATCTCATAAGCTGGCCGATGGTCTTTTCATCCGACATGGGCTGTACCTCTAAGTTCTCTGTGCTGTTCATGTCATGTTACCAGTTTAACCGTCCGTAATTCAATCCCTTACGCTCCCAGCCTGACAAGTCGGCGATACTGAATGTATCGCCCTGTGCCGCCATACGGTCGAATACCCTGGCATCGACCCATTTCACTGCGCCACTCAAATCTGATGGGCCGCCCGTGTAGTAGCTATTTCCCCATGAGTTAGCTATGAGTACGCCGGGTCTGTCATGCCGAACACCAATAATGCACATGCAATGTCCCCAAGATCCTTGTGGCTTAGAGAACCCCTGCGAGTCTCGCTGCCTGGCAAAACCCTGGTTGCTACAGACCGGCACCGGATAGCCCGACTCTATCGCTGCTGCTGCCTCCTCAAAGCTCGATACTTGAGCGTACGCTTTAACCGTATGCTGCTTTGCCTCAGCCTTAACGTCTTCTGGCACTGGTCGTCTCGATTGGCCGGAACAACAAAACGATGGATCATATGTCGTCAAGTCCATACTTGGGTATTTGTGACGAGATGCTGCCCCATAATCTTTTAACCATTTTGCCGCCCAAACCCCCACACTTCCTTGTCCGAAGATACGGCCTCCTCCAATGTCATTTCTACTTCCGAAATAGATTGGCTCCGCTGCCGTTCTGCCTTCCGGCTTTGTGACCCCGTCATCTACAACTTGAATCGCTAGAAGAATGTCTACCGCAAGAGCGTAGCCAAAACTGACGCAACTGCCGCAAGATCCTTGACTTAGGAAACAATCGTTCCCGTACAATTTGCGAAGATAGACGCTCAGGTCAGTCTTTTCTGGACGTTCTCCGGCTTGCGAGCCGATGTAAGACGATACGCCAAGAATACTGTCCTGACGCACCACTTCTTGTACGGCTTCAGGATCGTTGATCCAGCCTTGACCGAAATTCAAATTGTCAAAGTCCAGTTCGTCGCTCATGCGTTGCCCCATGCCCCCTTGTGAATCACTGAGTATGTCGCCCCTATGTACACGCCAAGCAATTTATCTACTGTGACGTTAGGAACTCCTGATCCGTGGAAAATCCTGATTAGTCGCACATCTTCTTGGTTCAAGGATGAAGTTCTTCGGTTCTGACAGTTAGCTTGGCGTGTAACCCATCGGCAATTCTCGGGCGAATAGTCCCCATTATTGTCGATCCGATCAATTTGCAGGCCGTCACTCCATTCGTTAAACTTGTCCCACTGCATGAACCCCTCAAAAGTCTGCCACTCGTCACAAATCGTAATTCCTCGGCCGCCGTAGTCTTTATAGCTTTTGTTATTGGGGTTGTAACATCTAGCTTTTATCGTGCTGTACACGTTATATCTTTTGTCTGTCCCTTGTCCTTGCTTCCTATGGAATCCGTGCGTAGCCCGACTATTTCCTCGTTTTTCATTTCCGCACTTGGTGCAAATGCAACCACTTTTTTTAGCGTTAGACCTAAGAGACACAAATTCCATTCCGCATCTAACGCACTCATAGCGATCCAAAAACTGTCTGTTTCCGCGAATATACTGAGCAATCCTTGCTTCTATCAAAACAGGCGCCATAATAGTCTCAGCCATTGGTCGAATATCCTCGATCACGTGGTTAGTCCCTGCCAGTGCTAGTAACACTGCCGCAGGGATGTTCTTTATTATACCAAGTAAGGCAATCATTTGACAGCCTCCAACCCGCGCTTTACTTCGCCCAGTGCCGTCAACAATTGCTCACGTGTAGATATGTTTGCTGCTTGAAGTATATCGCCCAGACGAAACCCTTTAAGCAAAACACCCACCTGATTGGTTTCAGCATTCGACGCCAGCATGTTGGTAATCGCCTGGGCGTCCTGGATATTAAGTCCACCCGCTTCCGATACGGCTGAATCAATGGCGCTAATCAACGCCTTAGCCCCGTTAATACGGCTTTGAGCGTCGATTGGCAGTCCAGTGATAGAATCATAGACCGACTTAGCCAAGCCCGTCAGGGAGGGTGCCGGGGGGTTGTATGGTAATGGTGCCGGTGCCGGTGCCGACCCATCGACCACAATCACTTTCCCGGTGGTCACCCCGACGAGGTAGGTTCGGCCGCGGTCGGTAAAGACTATCGAGCGTTCCGAAGTCGGTGGAAGCGTCATACTGGAAATGGTGGCAGGGGCCGGAGCCCCTGCCGTAATCAATCCAGACGGGTTGGTTTCTGCCGCGATAGCCAATAGGCCAAGGGATAACCCGATTCCAACCGTAAGCGTTGATACGCCATACACCACGCTGGCCAGTAATGTTCGCCCCTTCATGTCGGATCCCCTATTGAAACGATAAGCTCGTCTAGGTTTTCAAGCGCAAGGGCGACCATGATTTTCACCTGTGGCGACGTGATCTGGCCTTCGATAGCCACCAGCCGCACACGTAGGTCGGCCAGTAAATTCTTCTGCTTGTCGGTCATTTGTTCCCCCTTTTAAGTGCTGCGACAATCAAGACGACACCGGCGAACAGGCTGTAAGCCCATGTAGACGGTTCTGGAACCGGAATGGCATTGGCCGTAACCGTCCTTGTGGTCACGAACGGAGCCGACTTGAGGTTCCACTGCTCGGACACGTTCGAAACCAAGTCAAACCCAATCTTGTCGCCCAGTAGCGGGACGCTGTAGGTCGGGTTATTCACTGTCAGCGTGATGAGTTTATACCCGTCCACGCTGGGCGTACCAGCGGCATTGTCCCAGTCTGAACGACTGAACTGCCACGTTCCGTAGGTCGTCAACTGGGTGAAGTTGCCCATCGTAATATTGAGATCGACAGGGGTAGATACCACAGGTTGCAGCCACGCTTGCAAGCCAACGGGGTAATTTCCCCCGCCAGCATTGACAAGCAATACCGATACAATCGTGTGGATATCGTGAGGTTCCGTGCCAGATTCTGGAACCAGATAGATATCGCTCATTTGCAACCGCCTTTACAAGCCGAACCCTTGGCCGCTTTAGGCTCGCTGGCGGTGGTCGTAACGGTGCTTTGACTTGGCCGTAGTTTGCCGAACAAGCCGCGCCTGTATTGCGTGACGACTTTGGTTTTGCCGGGGTTGAGCGGTGCAACGGCTACCACTTGGGGCGCTAGTACGTAGCTGGCCGCCGCGACTTGCGGGCATGAACCGGATTGACAGGATTGCAGTACGAGATAGTCAAGCATTTTTTTGCTTCTCCTCAATGGTCTTACCTACCAAACTTCCGGCAAGAAACGATATCAAGCCGGTCACCGCTGTAATTTGCCCATCAGTAGGTGGCACCGCCATAAAAGCGCCGATGATTCCACCCGCCGAGAACGAACCGATAGCGATTAAAAGGGCGACGCCCAGATAGGGTGTTGGTTGCGTCGGTAAAGGACTCATAGCGTTCTCGGATTATTGCCGCCCGGGTGCGACGCGATCAAAGCGTGACCCGGCCAAATGTACGCGTGATCGTTTTTGTAGTTGTTCAGGTTGGGCGGTTGAAGGTGCATATGAAATGCTCCCATTGGCCCAAGCGAACGGAACGCGTCGACGTATGCCTTTTGATCGTCGGTGTACCGTGCCATCACTTCCGGTGGCAGGATCGGTTGCGGAGGCGCGTGCGGTGCCACCACGTGAGAACCGCCGTTTAAGATGTTCGATAGATGGTTGGCCGCCCCGGCGGTGGGGTTGCCCGGACGTGGTGGTAGTGTGTGCGTAGTCGCAGGCGCTGGTACGGGTACCGGTGCCGCGTTGGCTTGGCGTGTTGCCGTAGCCAGTATGGCCACTTCGCGTTGCAATTGTTGTACCGCGTGAATCAGGTCGTCGACTGTCATGATGCCCCCTTAGTTGATCTTGATGAAGAAGTTTACACCGTAGTTTTTGGGCCTTGTTTCCGTGTCGCCGCCGCCATTGATAGTGACGGTGTGGGAGTGGTCGCCCGCCGCACCTGTGGTTCGCGGCCTGTCCCATCCGTTAACAATCTCGTAATCGCCGCCACCCTTGGACTGGGTCGAACCTATGCCCCATGAGTGCGTGTGCGATCCAGTGGTGGACGTTGTGCCAGTAAACGCCGTATTTGGCAATTTGGTTGAATCCCACTGAAAATCGTTTAATGGTCCCCCTATCCAGTTCGGGTTTGCGTTTTGCCCTGTCATGCGCAGGAACGCGCCACGCAAGTCAGGGATTGTCGTTCGCCCCGTAATGCGTGCATATTCTGACGTGGACACGTCCCGCCCGTCGGCCAATGCCCACTTGGATTCCTGTGATGGTCCGATAGCCGTCTTAAATTGTGCTTCGGTCAGGGTAGATTGCTTAATATCGCCCACGATCCACAGATCGCCCGCTTCCGCCGCCGCCGTTGATCCGCTGGCGATCTTGACCCACTTTGTTCCGTTCCATGAATAGTTCGCTTTCTGGCTGTCCACAAGGTGCGTTTCACCATTGATCGCCGTCGCGAACTTCCACGCGGTGCCATTCCATACGGCCAGCTCGTTTTCATGAGCCAGAAATACGCCGGTAGGTGCCGTGCCGACGATGTAAAACGTATCTATCACTGGCGTTGTCGGTGGCGTGTTGACGATATCAATGACCGATACGCCGTGAGATATCCCCGTCACCACCTGATCGAGCTTGGCGTCGACTTCCGCCTTTGTGTATGCCACGATAGCCGACAGCACGCCGTTAGAATTGGCGAACGTCGTGTTGCCGTCTGGCCTCATGGCCCCGACCTGACCTAGCGACGCCACCGGCAGATCAGCCGCCATTAGCGTGATGTTGCCGCTTCGACCGTTAAAGCTCCATACGTTGTTGGCGATGTTCGTGCCTTCCAGCGTCACGTTGCCGGTCAGACCGTTGATGGAGTAGACATTTTCCTTAATGTTCCGCCCAAACAATTCGACATTGCCGGTCATGTTGTTGACCGAAGTCACACACGCCGTGTTGTTGAGCAGTCGCACCCAGCTCCCGTTGTCGGTTGCCGGTAATTTTTGCAGGATAAATGTTTGGCTAATGTCCAGCTGAACTGCAATATCGCCGGGGTTAGCGCCGGGTACCGTTAACCGTTCGGCCTGATTGCCGACTACGAACGTGTTTGAAATGGCGATGGCATTCATCTGGCTGGATGGTATTTTGCCCGACCCGTCAAGAGTAGCCACGCCGTTAGGCGCTCCACGTTGGGCTGCGGTCACCAACAGCGCCGGGTTAACGTCCATCGTGCCGTCGGTCTGAACCATGATCGTCGATCCGGGGCGAACGCCGCCGACACTTGCCGTTGTTGCTACTGGTAGCGTGTAACCGCCGGTAGCGTCAAGCGTTCCATCGAGTGCGACGTTTAAGTTTCTGCCTATCTTGATGCCGCCCAGCGTGAACAGCGTCGCCGGTGGCAACGTGTAGGACGACGAACCTGCAATACGTTTGAGCGCGTCCAGCTCGGGTTGCAAGCCGGTCACATCCGTAATGTAATGGGTGTGCCCGACATGAGAATACCGCGCGTCAGCAATACCTTCATTTACTTTCAATGCCAGCTTGGCGTCGGTGGTGGTGAAACACGCGGTGAATGCCCCGATCTGAGCCGCCAGCCCCGACACATCGGCGATATCATGGCGGTGCGTCTTATCGGCAAAGCTTGGTAGTTGGGCTTCAATGGTGGCGATACGGCCAGCCGTATTTGCAAGCGTTGTCGCCAGCCCCGCCACATCACCGGTGGTATGATTGTGTGGTGCCGGTGCGAACGTGGTTGGCTTGCCGGTGATGTTCGCCCAGTCCGCCCCGGCGCTGGCCGATAGCGTGCCATCGGAAGTCACCGACAGGTTATGGCCGACCTTCACCAGCCCGGGAGCCGCCGTGGTGGCGTACCGGGTGAGGGGTGTCTTGAGCGCGTTGCTGGCCGATAGGGTGTTCAGGTCGGTCGCAAGCCCGGTGAGGCACGCCACTAGCCCGGTGACGTCCGCTTGGGTGTGTGTGTGCTTGCCCGCCGTGGTGTTGGCCAGTGCCGCCGTCAATCCGTTGATCTGGGCAATTTCGTGAACGTGAACCTTGTCGGCCTTGATCTGGAGCTGGGTGACGAAGTCGGTGATTTCGCTTGACGGGTGCGTATGCCCGATAGGTGACTTGCCGGTCAGGTTCGCCCGTACGGAATTGACCGCGTTATCGGTCGTCGCCATCCACCCGTCCAGCCCGACCACATCCCCGGTCACGTGCGTATGTGGAACTGTGGCGTTGAGCGTGATTGCCGCGATATCTGCCGCCAGTGTGGCCGCGTCGTTTTGTAGTTGATTGTCTAC
>Ga0209552_1000174_pt1 | contig 20655 bp, 24 predicted proteins | sample LauGreFaBDMM15SD_2_FD_188214 | JGI IMG/M metagenome (GOLD analysis project Ga0209552, IMG submission 188214) | Freshwater lake microbial communities from Lake Michigan, USA - Fa13.BD.MM15.SD (SPAdes) (version 2) | ecosystem: Environmental > Aquatic > Freshwater > Lake | place: Lake Michigan, USA... | reverse complement strand
AAAAATTGTCTAAATTTAATTGTCGGAATAAATTAAAGGTTTAGAGACGTTGTATTTTTGATAAAAATCTTCATTTAGCTTTAAACAATCATTTGATTCGTCCCATTCATAAGAACAAATCCCATTATATCTTAAGTTTTGATATTTAATTTTATTTTTTAAGAAATCTTTACTTCCACACCAAGAGTAGTGTTTAATATGAGCCTTATTCTTTGGTATTTCTAAATGCGATAAATTTTTATAATCTGTAAGGTTTTTAGATTCATCTGCATAGTATAAATCATTTTCAAAATAAAAACTGTCTAATTTCAGATTTTTCGTATTAACTTTGAATATTCTTGGTGGACAAAAGCCATCAACCCAATGCTGTTCGTCATTAAAGTAGTTTTTAAAATTTATTTTAAAATAACTTATAAATTCATTAGATTTGACAAAATTTTTTATATTCTCTATATCTTGTGAAGAATAAAACTCGTCTCCATCCAGTAACCAAATATAATCTACATTTTGACTTAATAAGTATTTTAATGGTTCATTTCTTACAAAAGAGTCATTAGCTTCTTTTGCAGAATAAACGAATGAAATCAAATCTTTATATTTAGTGTTTAATAATTCTATAGTGCTATTATCTTCTTCTAGATAATTGATTTTAATATACTGGTCAAACTTACAAGAGCTTGCAGCAAAAACAAATTCATTCTTATATGGAATCCAATACTCTAAAACTTTATCTAAATAGTGTGGAAATCCATAAAAATTACATAGTATTCCAAATTTCATTTTAGCGCAAAATTACGCTTTTCTTTTACAAGCCCAAACGCATTTATCGAATTCGTCTTGAAGAAATGGATTCAGGTTGTATAGTTTGCATGATTCTTCTAAATCTGACTCTCTGCTTTCCCACCAAGTCCATATATCTTTATTTTTTTCATATGATTCTTGATCTTTATGATAATCATGTGATAAAATTACATCTCCAGCCTTTAAATATTTAGAGAAAACTTGAAATTCTTTAGCTTTATTTCCTCCATCACAAAATAAAACTGTTGTACCATCTCTATTAATTAAATCTTTTACATATGCTTCTACAGAAAAAATATCATTAATGTACCATTTTATTTTCGTATTCTTTAGGTTTTGATCAAAATTTCTATTAACTACATCGAAACAGTAAATTTCTGCTTGTTCGGATATTTTAGAATCATTCAAAACTAATGAAAAGCCACCATGATTCATTCCAATTTCTATAATTGTTTTAGGAAGTTTGTCTTCTTCTTTCAATTTAGAATGCAAAACTTCTAGAGCTTTAATTACTTCTACTCTTTGTTCTAGCCTGATATTCTTATACGAGAACATCATATTATTGGATTCAATCTTTACAAATTCTTGCATAGTTATATTATAACTTATATATTAATTAAATCAATATATTTTTGAGACTTTTCGTTTTTATGTAGCGGAATTAGACTAAATAGCAAACTATTTGTTAGCATTTTTATATTATTAAAGGTTTCTTTATTGTATTTTTTAATTATAAAGTTTGAGAACAACTGTTTAAAATCTTCTTGGTATTCCTTGTTTATTGGTTTTTCTAGTAAAATATTATCGTAGCCAATAATTGATTGGAATATTTTTGCGTAATCATAAAATATATCTCCTGCTATTGTGATGGAATCTCCTAAAACCCCACGCATATCAATAAATTTAATTTCATTATTTTTATTTATTAATATATTTGTGAAAACTGGATCGCCATGAATTGCTCCTATTTTTCCAAGATCATTTTTTTCATAAGATTTTAGGAAGTCTAGCAAACCATTATAAATGGTATTTGCGTTTTTTAAATATGAGTAATTGTAGTCTTTGTATCTTAACTGAAGTTTTTGAGAATAATTCTTATATATATCTTCTTTTTTAATTTTTTTATGATTATGTATGTCGTCTAAAGCATTTAATATGTCTATTAGGTTCTGAGAGGTCATGCTAGAGTTTACGAACAACTGAGAAGCTGTAACTCCATCAATCTTTTCTATCTCTAGCGAATTCTTCTCGCAAGAAATTAATGTAGGGAAATATTTCTTTATTTTTAATTTATTATTTTGTAAATATTTATACCAAAAAATTTCACCACTGATCTTAGGATTATCTGATTTTTTTAGAATACTATCTTTTTTAACTTCAATAGAATTAAAATCTCTAGGCTGAATATTCTCTTGGTAGAATCCTGTACTTTTTTCTAAATTTTCATAAGGATTTACTGCCAAGTCGTCAATATAATAATCTGCATATGGTTTACCGAAATAAATCTCATCATATGGAATATTGAACTTCTTAAGAGTATCAAATGTCACTTCGCCAATATCTTGAATAACTGCTGAAACATTACCTTTGTGCGTCCTCATTCTTCTAGCGGTATGTATTATAATTGTATGACCTAATGATTTAAGAAATTTTAAATATTCTATATTTTTAAGTATTGGCTTAACTGAGCTATAGTCTCCTTCTATTTCTGGATATGTTACTAAAGTGTTATCTAAGTCAAAGCAGAATCTTTTATTTGATGTATTGTTTTTATTTTTTAAGCAATAAACCTCTAACTGTTCTGGCGTACCAAGACAGTTAAAGCTTTCAACTTTTTGAGCATATATTTTAATATCATCTTTTAACATTAAATTATAAACAGATGAAATATAGTATTCTTTTTGCTCGGTAGATAAGGGTTGGTTCACTAACTTTTCGCAATACTTTTTGAGCATACTTAAATTTTTAAAGCAATAAGCTCCTACATTTGCATTATCAGATATTTTTATTTTTTCTTTGATTTCTATTACTTTATCATTTTTGATTTTAATATATGAATAGATTGGTTTGTCTTGATTATCTTTGAAGTAAAAAATTAAATTATCATTATTCTTTTTGCAAGAACTAATAATGTCGTCTTCATAAAAAGTATCACAATCCAAGCATAATGTAAGTTCATCACTTAACAGAGTTTTTGGTATCTGGTTTATTCCACATAATAAAGTTTCAGATGCGCCTCTAGTTTTAAAATCAATCTTAATAAAGAAAAGATTAAGGTTTTTATTTTTAAATTTTAAAATATCTTTAAAATTAAATTTATCAAGTTCTGCATTATAAAATATAAATACCTTGTCTTCTTGAGAAAGAACTAGTTTATTGAATAATAAATTGATTATACTATCTCCTAATGCCTTAACAAGAGGCTTGGGTTGAATGTATCCTACCTGCTTAAACCTTTCTCCTAGTCCTCCTATTGGAATTATTATATTCATTTTAATGCTTAATTACATCACCCCTATGAAAAAGATGCTTTAATTTATTAATCTCAAACTCATTTTCATTGGTAATATCTATATTATCTTTAGCGTATTTCAATTGCATCATTTCTGGAGTAATATGGCTTTCTTTGAAGCTTTTTTGATTTTCTTCAAAATAAGATATCTGATCTGACCAAGTATAAAAGTCTTTTCTATTTAGAATAAATAATACATCCCACCAATAATAACCTCTTTTGTTCTTTTCAAACATTTGTTTTTTTATTTGATCCATTAATAGTACGTCATATCTGGTTAAAACTACCCAATCATAATTTATATTATTTGCTAATTCATAAGATTTAAGATTTTGCGCTACATTTTTTATGCCATTAAATGCTGAATAATATCCAAACAATCCAGAAAATTTCTTTTGTTCATCTGTAAGATTAGCGTATTCTTTTGAATCTATACTATAAATTTTATCTAGATTAAATATAGTCGAAGAAATTGGTTTACTATAAGTGAGTGATTTTGGATTATATATGTTTATAACATCTTGAACATCATTTAAATTCATACTATTGATGTGATCAGTTTCATGTTTACTCCAAGGCGCACCATACTGTTGTTCTGAATCTCTATTCCACCAGAAATGACAGAATATATCCTTTATCTCTAAAGGGTTTATGAATTGATTGAAATGATTATCGAAACAATACCTAAAAGTTCTTAATTGTCCATAATAGCATAAAGCAATTTTCATTTTTCGTAACCTATTTTTACTTCTGCTAATTTTGTATTAAAAAATTTATTCTGCAAATCTCTTTTAGCAAGATATCTTTCGTAATTGCATTGATCAACATAACTAGCTTTTACAAGATCATTTTTAGCCTTATCTACTGCGGTGAAAGTTTTGGAATTGGCTTCAAGCAAATTATTGTATTCTTTTGATTTTATAATTTTATTAAAAATCTTTGGCATTTGTTTTTTAATATATGAAGAGCATTCCTTCCAAGTTTTCAAAAACTCTTTGTTCTTCTCTTTCTTAAGATAAAGAATACTTAAAAAGTCAAATGCATAAGCTTCGTCTACGTTTAGATTTATCATATTTTTGTATAAGAATAGGTAACGCCCATATCATTCTCTGTTGTATTATAATACATGCAATTGAAATCTATCCAATTTTCTGTATTTATATGAGGTGGCATTCCATAATGTTTTTGTGGAATAAATTCATTAGATAAGAAATTATCATAAGATATTCTATAGTGTGGAATATCGTTGTTTTGATCTGTGATAACTATTTTTTTAATTACATTGGGATAACAGTTCGCTATATTCATTGGTCCAGAATTAACTCCTATAAACAAAAAAGAATCCCTAATTAAACTAACCATTTCTTCTATTGATGAACCTCTCTTATCTATTAGATTCATATTCTTATCAGAATCTGCGCCAATTTGGATTATCTCAAAATTTTTATAATTACTTTTGATTTTATCTACTACAAAATTTGGCATTTCTCCAGCAGTTGATTTTCCTGGGCCAATATGCAAGACTATTCTTTTGTAATTTATATTTTGTTCGTTTTGATCATATAAGCTAAAATGTCTTATAAAATTTTTTATACCAAGAATCTTACAATGTTTGTCTGGCCTAGAAAAAGATTGTCTACCATAAATTGTACCTCTTTGATCTTCTGGTATTGAAAATAATTTATCTAAGATAACAATCTGATTAGGGTTTTCATCTCTTCTGACAAATGGATTTTTATCAAAAACCCAATATTTATATGGGTCGTATAATTTTATACCAAAATTTTTATATAGATTTTCTGGTAAATGAGTATATTGTATTTTATCTCCTAAACCGCATCCCTCAATAAGTATTCCAACTTTATTCGTAGTTATAAAATCTACGAATTCTTTATTTTCAATAGTCATTGTCTATTGCAATTTAGACCAAAGTTTCAAATTATGCTTTGGGTATTCTTTTCCAATTAAATCATTAACATTTAATGAATGAGTATTTTGATCTCCTCCAGTAGCTTTTTCCCAAAAACCTTTCCAGAAATGATTTCTTTTTACTCTATTATTTAAATCAGTATAACCTAAATGATAAACGAATGGATAATCCTTTTGAATATATTCATATGGATCTTCAATTTGTAAGGCATTAACAATATTGATTGTTGGAACTAGATTTGAATCCCCATCTATTAACTCATCTGTGCTTGTTTTATTATAATCTGGTCTGCCATTATCTTTAATGCCAAAATTTACTGCTCCACGATAAAGTCCAGATTTATGAATATACCATTTAAATGCTATATCTTTATAATGATCGAAATCTCCATAAAGATTAATTACTGGTACAAAAAAAGCTTTAGCTTGATCAATTGAAAGTAGTTGTTCGCAAAGTTTAATTAAATATGTTTTATCCCCACCAAATCTTTCATCTAAATCTTGAAGTATACATATATCTCCTGTGCATGCTTGTAGGGCTGAGTTTACTATTTTACCATAACAAAATGGATCGGTATATTCGAATTCTGTATCTATGATTTTAACATTGAAGTTATTATCTTTAACAAATTTTTTTATGACATTAGAACTATCATCTTTACTTTTATTGATAGCTAAACATACTTCATCTGCATAAAATGCAAAATTCCTGATAGCATCTTCATAATCGAAGTCGTTATCTATAACATTAAATGCTGTTGAATATATACTAATCTTCATCCTGCACCCCAAATACTTACCACATCTATAACATCTTTATTTTCTATAAATGTAAGATAATATCTTTGTAAAATTGGCTCTTTGTAAAACATTTCTTTAAATATACTATCATTTTTCCATTTATCTGTCAATAAGAAATTATGTAAGTCATCTATAATAAATTTTAAATTATATTTAATTCTACAGTATTCTCTGAAATTTAATCTATTTTGTTCTAGCTTTTGATATTCTTCAATCTTATTTTCTCTTCCTAGAAGCAAATGATTGGATCTTCCATAAACCCAATAATATTTTAAATGATGTTTAAACCAATCTGCTCTAGATCTAGTGTCAACTCTTGTATTCCAAGTTATCTCTTTATTATAATCATTGTGTCCAAAATGTTTGCCTAAGTCTATACCGCTAGGTCTAGATCCTACTAAACCCCAATGTGGATTACCTTGAAAGTACATGTCGTCATAATATTTAAATAAAAATCCTTTGCCTAACCACCAGCATGATTGTATTTTACTTTTTTCTAGATCTTCAATAAATGATCTAATATCTTTAGTAAAATTTGGATTCAGTCTTTCTTCATCATCCCTCAATAAGAACCAATCTCCATTTTCCATACCACCTTGTCTTAGTATTTCATTATTTTGAAAATCAAAATCATTTGTCCACTTTCTAGTGATTATTTTGCCTTGGCCTTTTCTTGACTCTAGAAGTTCTACTGTTCCATCTTTTGAGCCACCATCTACAAAAATCAATCCATCAAAATGATTGTATACATCTTTCGTGAGTTCATTCACTTTTTCCTTCTTATCTTGAGTTACTCCGCAAAAATATATTTTCATTTGTTAAACTCTTCCGTTAAAAGATTATATTCATTTCTGCAGTGAAATTTATTTTTATAGAAATCAAAGATCTCTTGTCGATTAATTGTTAAAGCTTTATTTTTTAAATTTTGAAAATCTTCATATGAAGATAAAGTCAAATCAAAGAACTTAGCATTATTTGTTACTCCACCTTGATCTTCGTTTAAAGTGATAACTGGTGTTCCTCTGGAATAAGATTCTAAAGTAGTTATATTACATGATTCAATCAGTCTTGTAAATTGACATAAAGCTATTGCGTTAGAAAATACTAAATTCTTATCTTCATCATTTAAGTTGAATTTAATTTCTAAATTGGGTACTTTTAAATCTTTTAAGAAGTTCTCTAAATTTTCGCTGTTCCATTTCGAACCATATGCTACAAATTTATCATTTGGATTTAATTTAGCTAAACTAATAAATAGATCTAGTCCCTTTGGCTTTAATCCCCATCCAAGACTTGCACACCATAAGAAATATTGTTTGTTTTGTTGCGCTGGATTGAAATAATATTCTTCATCACTTAATCCATGAGGTATTACGCAAGTGGTAGATTCATCATAATATGAATTATATGATAGCTTTTGATTTAAAGATAAGAATCTATTACTAATTAAATTAGAAGAATAGATAAAGCCACTAGGACGCTGTTCTTTAGCTAATCCACCACAATTAGCATTTATAACCCTTATATTGCTATTATTTAATGCTATACAGTTATCATTTGATAAATTATATGATATTACTTTTTCGTCTTTTTCTATAAATGGTATGGCTTTATTAACAAAGTCTTCTTGGCTACTTGATAATATATGAGCATAAGGAACAAGAAAATCTTTTAGAGTATTGTCAAATTGAATCCTTTTAGATGAAAGAATTTTTAATTCTATAGCTTCTTTTATATAAAATTTAACAAAAGCTTCTATTCTTTTCTCTATACCACCAGATATATGAGATGGAAATATCTCATGTGTATTTAAAAGTACAAATTTCAACTTATGCTAATAATATATTATTATTAATTATAAGTCAAACAAATTTAGCTATTATTCGATTTCTTTTGTAGAGACTTCTTCTACTTTGACTTCGTTAACAATTTCTGCTGGTGGGGTTACTGCTGTATGAACTGGTTCAATAACTGGAGCTTCTACTTTAATTTCAGCTACTGGAACTGGAGTTTCAACTACTGGTTCTACTTTAACTTGTTTATTTGCTTCTTCTTGAGCTTTTTTCTCTTTAATTTCTTTAATCTTATCTGTAAAATCTATTTCCATACTATTTCTGTCTGCTGCTTTGCTTTTCTTTTGAGGTATGGGCATATATACTATTACACATATTTTAATCTAGTGTAAGAAGAGATATGACCATTTCTACTAGTTTAATTTGCTTTGCTGTATTGGTTTATATATATTATTTAGTAGAGAGAGTTAAGTAAAAATTAATAAATAAAATTATGGAGTTGAGCTTATAACAAGCGCTCTGCTCGTTGCCCAAGGTTCTATTTAAAAACTACATTAATCATTCCGCCATTATTATTTGGCGCAACTCTTATCTTGAATACTCTAATATCTGATACTTGCTTGCCTTCTGGTAAATTCAAATCAACAGAACTTAACAAAGCAATTAAGTTTTCAAGTTGTTCATTGGTAATTCTGCTTTGAGCTATTTCCAAGGAATTTGGTGTTGGTGTTTGATCTACTTTTTCTAGATTAATTGAGTTCATGAATACTATTACACTTTATAAAAGATCAATCCACTTAAAGCTTTGATTAATTTGTTCTGAAAATTCTTTTCCTAGAACTTTGTTCCAATCTTTTTCTAGAGGTTCTACTTTATTGCGAATTGTATGATCTCCATATGGCCAACCAGCTTCATGCTCTGTTGTATATTGTTCTACATTATTAAAATCATGCTTTGGAGCTTTTAATTCTAAATAATCCCATATTGCATTCATAGCTTCTTTTGGATTTTCTGTAAGGTTTTCAAAATGAACAAAATGTAATTTATCTTTGTGTCTTTTAACTGCATCAGATAATCTTTCAACAGCAATTCCAAGTGGAGGGATGTTAAGCCAGCCTTGAGCTCTCTTCTCTACAGTAGTCCAATTTTGAGGATTTTGTTTTTCAACGCCAGTAAATGGGAATGGATGCTTTTGCCATTTCTTTTCAAAAGAAGAAAGGATGCCACGCATATCACGAACTGGCACTAGCACTTTGGCGTTAGGCCAAATTGCAAAGAGCATATCTAAATGTCCAATCCAAGAACGACATTTATCAGCGACTATAGGTCTATCTGTTAATCGATTAAAAGCATTTTCGCATCCACCTTTCACATAGTCATAAAATAAAGTCTCGCCATCTTGGGGATTTGGGATTGTCTTGAACTCTTCTGTGCTATGAAATTGTCGAGCAATATAGCCTATTTCATGAAGTCCACTAGTTGCAGTTGAATGAACTTTAGGATTTTGTGCTAAAAGATTCATTAATAATGTTGATCCTGCTCTTGGAAGTCCAGATACAAAGTGAATGGTTTTACTCATATATATATTATATTTTCTATAATATATTTTGTCAATTAAAATTAAGTCAAATCTTTAATGATTTCTACAAGTTCTTTATGACTGTGACGTTGGTGTTTCCTTGGAAGGTTAATCCAGTATTAGCCGTCCAAGAAGCGTCTGTGCTTCTGGCTCGGATAGTTAATGGCGAGGCGGTGTTGTAAAATGCGTTGCTTCCAGCAAAAGCTGATTGTGAAACATAACAAAGAACTGTGGCTAGGCTGGTGCAACCATCGAACGCATAAGTTCCAATGCTGGTTACGCCAGTACCAATAGTGGCTGTGGTCAGGCTGGTGCAATCTCTGAACGCATAATTACCAATACTTGTTACGCTGTTGGGGATAGTGACGCTAGTTAGACCAGAATACGCAAACGCATAACTTCCAATGCTTGTTACGCTGGAAGTTGGTGTAAATGTGACGCTGGTTAGACTTGTGCAACCTTGGAACGCATAACTCCCAATACTCGTTACGCTGTTGGGGATAGTAATGCTGGTTAGACCAGTGCAATTATTGAATGAATAAGTCCCGATGCTCGTTACGCTGTTGGGGATAGTGAAGCTGGTTAGATTTGGGCAACCATTGAACGTCCCATACGCGATACTGGTTACGCTGGAAGTTGGTGTAAATGTGACGCTGGTTAGACTTGTGCAACCTTGGAACGCATAACTCCCAATACTGAGCACGCTATTGGGAATAGTGACGCTGGTTAAACTAGTGGAATTAGCGAACGCTTCGCTACTAATATTCGTCACGCTGTTGGGGATAGTATAGGAGGAGCCTACTTTAGCAGGTGGGTACTTGATTAGTGTTACACTAGAAATATTAAACAAAACGCCACTTGTAGTGCTAAAGTCATAGCTTCCATAGCTAACAGCAAATGAACTAAGGTTGTTGCATGACCTAAACGCACCAAAACCAATTTCATCCGCATGACTTCCAAGAGTAAAAGTTGTCATATTAGTACAGCCTTGGAACGCATAACTCCCAATACTCGCCACGTTGTTGGGAAGAATAACGTTTGTTAGACCAGTGCAACCCTGATACGCATTATCCCCAATAGTCGTCACGCTGTTGGGGAGGTTGACGCTGGTTATGCCACTAAACGCAAACGTATAAGAACCAGTAGTTGTCAGGGTGGAAGTTGGTGTAAATATGACGCTGGTTAGGTTAGTGCATTGTTGAAACAAGCTGTTACCAAGATTCGTCACACTGTTTGGGATTGTGATGCTAGCTAGGCTAGTACAACCAGCGAACGTGCCGCTACCAAGACTCGTCACGCTGTTGGGGATGGTAACGCTGGTTAGACCAGTGCAAGAGTTGAAAACTAAAAACCCAATACTCGTTATATTGCTGGGTATAGTAACGTTGGTTAGACCAGAGCAACTTTGGAACGCCTGTTGCCCAAAACTCGTCAATCCGCTTCCAATGGTGAGGCTGGTGGCACCAGTGCAACTTCGGAACGCCCCCTGCGCAATACTGGTTACGCTGTTAGGGATGGTGATACTGGCTAGCGCGGAGCAATATTGGAACGCATAACTGCCAATACTAGTCACTCCGCTTCCAATGGTGAGGCTGGTGGCACCAGTGCAATTTTTAAACGCATAATTCCCAATACTCGTCACTCCACTCCCAATGGTGAGGCTGGTGGCACCAGTGCAATTGAAGAATGCCTGAAACCCAATACTAGTCACGCTGTTGGGGATAGTAACGCTGGTTAGGCTGGTGCAACCATTGAACGTTCTTGTATTAATACTCGTGACTCCGCTTCCAATGGTGAGGCTGGTGGCACCAGTGCAACCACTGAACGCATCGCTCCCAATACTGGTTACGGAGTTGGGGATTGTGACGCTGGTTAAACTAGTGCAACCAAAGAACGCTAAATTACCAATACTCGTCACGCTGTTGGGGATAGTGACGCTCGTTAGACCAGTGCAATTATTGAACGCAAAACCCAAAATACTCGTCACGCTGTTATTATTGGCAAAAATGACAGAAGTAACGCCAGATTGGTTGCTTTGCCAGCTGTTAGGTATATTGCCAGTTATTGTTGAGCCTATTTGGACTCCATTAAGGTTAAAAGCTCTTGAAGTAGTTATGGGCAGGGGTGTTCTTGGAATTTTGAAGGTTGTATTTTTTTTAATTATTATTGACCTCGCTGGTAGCGACCCTGTAATATAAGTATTACCGTAGGCAGGTAGAATTAAGATGGGTACTCCAGAACCTGTTGTGTAAATCCATCCAGTTGTAGGTATGGTCTTTGAATCAGAGGTTAAGTTAGTTGCTACAACTCCTCTACCGCTTAATAACCAACGATTTGTTGAAAAGTTCCAAATTAAGTTATACTCGTTATCATCATTATCAATATTATAAAAATATGAATTTGTAACTTTATAAAAAAGATGAGTACCGTAATTAGAAAAAGTAATCTCAAGGCCACTAACGCTTTCCACTGGAATACCTTGACCATCTCTTTTAACTATAAAAGCCATAAACTATATTACACTACTCATTTAAATAGGTTTTGATATCTTTAATTAACTTTTGCCTCTTATTGCGTTCTAGTACAGTTATGAAAGTAGCTAATGATAGTGGAAAGAATACTCTAAGAAAGAATTGAAGGTGATCTTCTTTACTTAATAAATCAAAGTAATTAATATAAAGGTCACTTAGCCCCCAAAGCGTTAAAAGCATGCCCGAAGTAAATGAGATAAAAAAGAACTTATCATAAATTTTTAAATTACCCCACCAATTTTTTATTTTGCTCGCCATACATAGGCTTACACCAGATTAAATTGGAGTTGCTTCTAGTGGATTTGGATTAGAATTTACTGGCGGTATAAGTAGAGAGTTAAATTGTTGAGATCCAAATGGCTGCGAGATATTGCTACTACGATTTTCAGATCCGCTTTCAGCATTAACATCTAAAGCAGGATCAAGCTCTGTTTCTGTTTTAGATTCAAATCCTTTTGATTCAACTTCTACTGATCCACCACCAGATGGAACATCATAGCTTTTACCCATAATATCAAAAGATATTGGAACTGAATGTCCAGAACTAACTAAAGTTATCTTGCCATTTTTATCTTTGTTGATTGATATTTTGATTTTATCTTCAGCATAAGAAGATTGAATTAAAATTGCGGCTAATAGTATATATATTAATTTTTGCATAAATTTGTTTTTAATCTTACTTCTTTTATCATGTATCCTACTGATACATAGATTGGTTCATTGTAAATTGGATTAGATGGTTTGTGGCTATTTAAATTTAATATCCATTTATGAGAATCTAATCCTATAGGTTCAATACCCTTGGTAAAGCATGAAGCTTCTTTTGTAACATATACAAACTCTAATCCAGATTTTTTTATATCTTCTTTTAATGTAGACTCAGGCATATAAGCTAAACAAAAAAGAAGCCCTGTTATAAAGATGCTAAATGTATAATAAATTTTATTCATTGAATTATAAAGGTTACTACTTTTCCATGACTTTGGTATTGGATTTTTCTGTTCCGCTTGCTGTTTGGATATCTAAATTGTTTTTAGTTTGTTTAGCTACAATTGATCCTATCATAGTTAATATTAAAAGGCAAGCAAAAACTAATCCATAATGTGTTTTTTGTTGAGCTTTCTTTTTAGCCCTATATTGATGAAAATTAGTTATAAAGTCTTCTGTATCCCTTTTGGATGGGAGACTCTTTTCGTAATTATCTAATAATAGGTTTCTCATTTGATTTTCCATTCTTTATTCTATCTCGCTTTTGTGTCAGATTCTAATATTACACTGCCATCTGTTCTTAAAAGATTTCTAAATTGACCATGTGGATTTTTAATTGTTCTATTTAAAGATGCAGCGGAGTGATTTGTAAAAGCTTTAGTAAAATCAACTAAAAAATAATCATTTGTATCTACATTGATTAATTTCTCTGAGTTTTGCGTACCAAATTGTCCACCTGCACCACCAAAACAAGATCCTCTCTTCCAAATCAAAGGACTTTTTTCATCATGAGCTGGACAACAAAAAATTGGATTTCCTTTTCTTTTTTTTCCTCCTATGGATTTAGTAGTTATATAATTAGTGAGATAGTATTCAAGATTAGATGTATCTACAACATTTGATGTGTCTGCTCCAAATCTAGAATCACTTATAAACGAATTAATTGTTTGATCGTTAGGGCCTGGAGGAAGCCATCCATCATTATCACCTGCAAATAAAAAGATTGCTGTACCTACTTGTTTCATATTTGACGCGCAAGCAGCTTGAGAAGATTTTTTTTTAACAGCTGCATATCCTGGAAATCCTAAAGATCCAACTAATGCAATTATAACTATTACAACCGCCATTTCAACTAATGTAAAACCAAAATGAGTACGTCTTATTAATCTTATGTCCTTTAGGAATGAGTTTGGCGTTGACATTTTTTTCTCCTAATAACTTTTAATATTATTAAACTAGCTACTGCAAATGCCATAAGCGAACTAGTAGAAGGTTCAGGTATAACACCAACTGTACCGTCCATAGTAAAATTACTAACATTCCACTTGAGGTCTGTACTAGGAGTATTGAGATTAGGTAGCGCAGCTTCTAATACTGCTACATCAAATGAACTCATATCAGCTGAACCCCAATCAAATAAATCATATGTATTGCCATCTGCATATGTATAATTATCTAGTGTCTCAAATGTAAATGCTGTATTTGCTCCTAACGTTAGTAACGTGGTTACATTTATTGCATCATAGGTTGTGCCTCTGGTAGTTGGTGCGCCTAATTGGAACTGGAATGTTCCATTACTTCCATTCAACTCATAAGCAGTTAGCAGACCAGGACTATTGCCAGGAGCCAAAGTTCCACCATTTAAAGTTAAACCTTGGACACCACCAGAACCTTTTAAAGTGCCTCCAGTATTAACTACTACATCTCCTGCACTTCCATTCATAGTCAACAAACTTCCATTGATTGTTGTACTGCCAATAGAGCCACCAGAATTAACGGTAGCTGTACCAGAATTAACTATAACATTACCAGCAGTTCCATCTACTAACAATGTTCCACCTCCAACAGTTGTAGCGCCTATTAAGCCTCCACTGTTTACTAATAGGCTTCCACTATTAACAGTACTCACACCAGCAATACCTTTAACTCTCAAGGTACCTCCTGATACTATGGCAGCACTAGAAGCAATGGAGCCAGCAGTATCCACAACAAATGTGCCTTCTCGTATGGTAGTGTCTCCATTGTAAGCGTTGATTGCTTGAAAGGTGGCTGTGCCAGTGCCTGTCTTGACCAATCCTCTGAGTGCAGCTGCTGTGTTGAGTAATGAACCTTTGAAAAGGAAATTGCCCTCACCTCCTACAGTACTTTCATCTGCAGTGGTACCTCCAATGTCCAATGTGCCATCAAACTGCACAGTTAGATTGGCACTGTTATTGATCAATCTTCTGCCTCCACCTGTGGCTGCAGATGATGTGAGCAAGCTTGCAGCATTAGTAAACTGCAACAATGTTGCATATCCACCATGATTGGTAAAACTCATATTGCCACCATCATATTTGTTAACAACATAAGTGGTAGTAGCAACAGAATTAGATCCTGCTAGGTCCAAAGTGCTCATGTTAGCCAGACTGCTAGCTCCTTTGAAACTATTAAGAACAGATAACCCATTAGTTGAATTAACCACTAGTTTTGAATTGCCATTTGACATGGTTATTAAACCTTGACCCGCGCCAGTGCCACCATTCACAATGACTGTGCCTCCACCTGTAATTTCAAAACCACCAGCCAGAGTGTTGGTACCATTCATTGTTACAGTACCTGCTCCTATGTACATAACTTTACCAGCCGTAGATGAGCCTCCTTGTTTCAATTCATTGTTGAATGTGAATGCGCCATCACCTGCTAATGTAACAGTTCTGGATGTGCTAGAAGATGCAGTAGTAAGTGAAGCCACATTGTTGAACACCAATCCCCCACCTGCAGTTTGAAACCAGGTGTTACTATTATTAGCATTTTCTAATGATATGTTGAATGTTTGAATGGCAGTAGAATTGTTAGTAATGCCACCACTGGATGATAAGATCTGTGCACCATTGAAGCTGTTGAGCAAATATGGATTGGCATTGGTTAAGAATGTTATGTTTCTTGCAGCTCTGGTGGAAGTCAACACAACAGTATTGTTATTTGCTCCAAAATTACCAAACTGAATTTCATCTGTTGTAGTACTAGAACTAGTTGACGAAGGTTGTATTCCATTTGTCCAGCTAGTTGGAGATGTCCAATTTGTGCCAGTATTATTCCACAAGAAAACTACTGCTTGAGATTCTTGGACGGCCCCAGACATTAAAAAAGCCGCAATTAATTTTGCGGCTGTGCTTTTTAGTACCTTTTTTAATAGGTTATTTTTCATATACAGTTACTCCTTCTTGTCTTCATCTAAGTGAATAGACACCTCTTTATAGATTTTGTTCATTTTATTTTTCTTTATTTTTTGAACGTATGTCCAGTCATTTAGCATAAAATCCTCTACTACTATTATAGGATAAGTTTTATTGATGTACAACTTTATTTTTTCCCTATATTCTTTTTTATTTCCAATTTGACATATTGGTGATGTTCCCCAGTTTGGATCATAGATCCATAAGTTATTCTTATACTCAAAAACACAAACTGCATGACCAATTATATTATCTATGTCGTCTTTGTAATAAAATGTAAAACCATAAACATTGTTCCATATATCATTGTTTGTTTCTAATAAGAGATTACATTGAGAAGCATAAATCATAGCATCAACAAAACAAGAGTTTGGAAGGTTAGTTATGTTATTATATTTTTTAAGTTCAAAACCAATTTTAAAACAAGCGACCCAAGATACGATTAATCCAACCCCAACAAGTAATGTTTTTGTTTTCCAATTCCAAAGTTTACTTATTTTTTTTGTAGTCTTCAAGGCAAGATTTAAATTTAGATTTGTCATCACCTTTTTTTGTAGGAACACATTTTTTTAAGAACTCATTGAATTTTTCACCTTCAATGGTCATCATTTTTTTGTATTCTTCGTCTGCTTCTATTGTATATATTTTATCTTCAGAAGCTTCTGCATTTTCATTTTCTTTATTGAACATTACATAATTATGAATAGTAATCATGTAATCTTCTGCTAGTGCTGCTGTTTGTTGTAAGAATGGTTCTGTTAGATTTTCTTTTACTATTGGATCATTTAATTTATTTAAAATGTTTTGAGCGTGAACTTGAATTGAAGTGATAGAGCCAACTATCATACCATAAAAATCTTCTTTGTAATCTTCTAGATCTTCAATTTCTTCTGCTTGAGATAAGGAAGCGTCAATTTTAAGAAGTTCAACTTGATCAAATTCTGTTTCGCCATCCCATTCGTATTGTTCGTTTGAGTAATCTTCTGCTTGAGCTTTTTTAAGTGCTTCTGGAGTTGGGCGATCTTTTGAACCAGGTTTTGCTGGTTTATAATTTTTGCCCATTCTTTTTTTCTTTTGTTGAATGTTATACCAAAGACCTTTATTCTTGGCTTGGACATCTATCTCTAAAGTTATTTCTTCTTCGTTATTTTGAACTGAACCACAATTTGGTTTACCACATGATCCTGTGATTTTACTAACTGGTTTTGCACTCCACATTTTGCAACTCCAATAATTGGCTTTATATTTTGGACCAGGATTATCGCAGCCGTGTCTTGATCTATATGCTTTGCGTCTTTCTGGATTGTCTCTTTTAATAGACATATTTGGATCGCCAAAAGTAACTTTTACGATATTACCTTTATCGTTTTTAACGTAAACGCCAAATTTCTTTTTACTGCCAGAAGGAAGACGAAATGGTTTGTTAAGTGGCGCTTTGCCTTTTTTAGCTGCTAATATATTTTTTGAAAAATCGATTTCCATATTATATATAAATTACACTTATTTATATATTTTATACAATATAAAGATTATAATATAAGGCGAGGATTTCTACAAGTTCTTTATGACTGTGACATTTGTGTTGCCTTGGAAAGTTAATCCAGTCCCAGCCGTCCAAGAAGCATCGGTGCTTCTTGCTCGGATGGTTAATGGCGAGGCGGTGTTAGCAAATGCGTCAACTCCAACAAAAGCTGATTGTGCAACATAGCAAAGAACTGAGGCTAGGTTGGTGCAATTCTTAAACGCATAGTCCCCAATACTCGTCACGCTGTTGGGGATACTGAAGCTGGTTAGACTAGTGCAACCACCAAAAACAGTATAACCAATGTTCGTTACGTTACTGGGGATGGTGATGCTGGTTAGACTAGTGCAACCATCGAAAAAATAGTCCAGAAGGCTCGTTATTCCGCTTCCAAGGGTAACGCTGGCTAGACTAGTGCAGGAACGGAATACTCTCTCTCCAGCAGTCGTTACGATGTTGGGAATGGTGACACTAGTTAGACCTGTGCTGCCAAACAAGCCTTCTGCTAGTGAAGTCATTCCACTTCCAAATGTGACGCTGGTTAGACTAGTGCAACTAGAGAACGCATAACGACCACAACCAATTACGCTGTTAGGTATGGTTAGGCTGGTTATACCATTACCATAGAACGCATATTGCCCAATACTAGTTACAGCAGAAGTAGGAGTAAAGGTGAGGCTAGTTACAGCGGTGCAACTATCGAACGCATAGTCACCAATACTCGTCACGCTATTTGGAATGGTAATGCTGGTTATGCTGGAGCAATTTTTAAACGCATAAGTCCCAATGCTCGTAACGCTGTTGCCGATAGTGAGAGTGGTTAGGCTGGTGCAACCAAAGAACGCATAACCACTAATGCTTGTTACGCTGTTTGGTATTGTGATGCTGGTTAGGCTGGTGCAAGATTGGAATGAATTTTCACCAATACTCGTAAAGTTTATATTTGTTGGCAAAGTGACTGTGGCGAGGCTAGTACATTGCTCAAATGAATAAGTGCCAATGCTGGTTACGCTATTTGGAATGGTTATGCTGGTTAGGTTGGAACCCTTAAACGCACGAAACCCAAAATTTGTCACGCTGTTGGGAATAGTGATAGCTGTGATGCTGGTTTCAGCAAACGCATAATTCCCAATGCTAGTTAGGCTAGAAGGAGCCGCAAAGGTGACGCTGGTTAGACAATTCTTGAACGCATAATCCCCAATACTTGTAACGCTATTCGGTATGGTGGCTGTGGCTAGGCTGGTCCCATCAAACGCATAACTCCCAATACTTGTTACGCTGTTGTCGTTGGCAAAGATAACAGAAGTAATGGTGGGCTGGGATGTTACCCAGCTATTAGGTATGGCTCCTGTATTTGTTGAGCCAACTTGCCCACCAGAAGAATTAAAGGCTCTTGAGGTGGTGATGAGTGGGGCGGGTGAGGAACTTCTTCTTGTAGGAATATATAAATTTATTCCTTTTTTAAAGTTTCCCAATTGCTTTGTTTTTTTGACTATCATATAATTAAATTAACTCTAAGGTACTGCTGGATAGTTAGTTGTCTTGTTGTAGGTCGAAGTAACCTTTGCTGCAGAGTATCCGTTAGTCCATGCTGTCGCTAACCATGGATAAGCTACATCACTTAAAGAAGAGCTAATAACACCAGTACTAGTATTGGTGTATTGCCATTGAGTCCCAGTCCAATTTACACCCTCATTTCCATAGCTGTATGATGCTCGGCCATTTACTGCAACGCCTGGCTGCATCTTTCTCCAGCTCTGTCCACCAACAAATCCAGAACCAGCATTTCCTGGGGTGTTATAGAAAGGGCCATCTATCAAAACATATGCTGTTGCGTCAGGCTCTGCGGCATTAGCTGGGTTATCGCTACCTATTTCTGGTGCGGCGGTGATGGCAGGAGACCAGCCAGTTGTAGGAATGAAGTCTGGGTTAGTAGATGGGTTGGTTGAAATTACATCTATTCTAGTAGTGCACACGTGTTCAATAACTGCATAAACTAATACCCATGTATTTGCAGTATATTCTAAGCCGATAAAACCTGGTCCTCCTATATGAGATCCAGGTTGCATTAAAACATAAATTTCTGAACCCCCTCCAAAGCTTGAATTAGTATATACCCTTCTGCCAGCTATTGCTGGAGATACATCCAGACTATAACCTCCACAATCATATCCCCCATCCATTCCAATGTTATCATTCTCTGGTCTTTTTGCGTATGCAGAACTATTAATAAGCAAAGAATTGGTGCTCGCCACAGGAATCCCGCTGGGTGCGGCTGAAACTATTCTTTTTTTAGGAACATATAAATTTATTCCTCTTTTGAAGCTTCCAAGTTGTTTGGTTTTCTTGACTATCATATAGTCAATATAAAGTTAAACTAACTTCTTTCCCAGCAAATATAACTTGAATTCAATCCACTAACGCTAACTATTCCTGTATAATTAAGATCACTTAAACTTCCACCATCACCACCTCCAGAAACAGTACTTGATGCTAGAACAAAATTAAATGAATTACTAGCAGCAGAAGTTCCATATTTTACATAAAGATTGCCAGTTTGTAAATTTTGAACAAAAAGTTCTTCACGATTAACATTTCCTCGTAAAGCTGTTCCGTTTGTTCCACTTACTGTAAAATTAGATATATTTGATTTTTTTTGTTGAATTGTAGTGACTGTTCCAGAGATGGGGAATGGTTGCCCTGCGGAACTTCCTATTACAGCAATGGTTGGTTGTGCCGCATGAAATCCATTTGCTACCCACTCACCAAATTGCGTAACATCAGCTTGAGAAGCAATCCCCACATTCGCCGTCACCGATATTCCACTAGTTAATAATGATTCAATTCCATCAATTTTACTAAAATCTATAGGTTGAAAACCAGTGATATCACTATTATAAACTAAAGAGATTCTTTTTTCAGAAACATCTTTTGTTGTGAGGCTAGACATATTAAATATAATTACACATCAAATATAAAAATTGATAATATATTATATTAGATTAAGTTCTTTCCCAAGCAATAAAGCTGGGATTATTTGTAACGCCAGTTGTTGTAACTATTCCAGTGTAAGATGAATCTGTATAAACATTGTATGTTCCAGTAAGACTAATGTTATAAGATGATAATGTTGGAGCTGCTCCTAATTTTACAAACAAACCAACTGGTCCTAGATTTTGAATGTAAAGTTCTTTTCTATTTGCGTTTGCTGCGACAGCTGTTCCGTGAGCAGTAGCTAGTGTGCTATTTGAGATTGTTGAT
>Ga0209552_1000173_pt1 | contig 20717 bp, 20 predicted proteins | sample LauGreFaBDMM15SD_2_FD_188214 | JGI IMG/M metagenome (GOLD analysis project Ga0209552, IMG submission 188214) | Freshwater lake microbial communities from Lake Michigan, USA - Fa13.BD.MM15.SD (SPAdes) (version 2) | ecosystem: Environmental > Aquatic > Freshwater > Lake | place: Lake Michigan, USA... | reverse complement strand
ATAAACCTGGCTTTCATCATCAACCATCTTATAACTGGCAACCTAAATACTATCGCCGACATTATTAATGCTCAAATTTAATGCTCAAATACGAGTGAAGTGACCTTAAAAAGACTCTACAATATTCAAGGAATACATGGATTAATCAGACATCTATCTAATGAGAAGAAAATGAACATACCAATCTGGGATGCATATGCGCTACGTTATGCAAAAGTTAAAAGGAGAAGGATTGAAAATTTTATCTCCCATGATTTACATGATGTAGCTACCCAAATGGACTACTTTGTCTGGTTTTTAAAAAATGATCAAGAAACTATTCTTGTCGATACTGGCTTTAATCAAGCGGCAGCCCAACTAAGAAATAGAGAATATTTACGCTGTCCGATTGAATCTTTAAAAAATACGGGAGTTCAATTAGAAGATCTAAAAGATGTAATTATTACTCACGCACATTATGATCACGCTGGGAATACCCGTTTATTAAAAAACGCGCACTTTCATATCCAAGAACGTGAAATGTCCTATGCTACTGGACCAGAAATGCGCCATGCTTTTTGTAGGCATGCTTATGATGCTAATGATGTGTGCGATTTAGTCTATGCCAATTTTGAGGATCGGGTGAGGTTTCATGAAGGGGCCTTTGAGCTTCGCCCGGGTATAGAGGTTCACTGGGTTGGTGGTCATACGCGCGGCCTACAAATTGTCCGAGTGCATACCAAACGTGGCTGGATTGTGCTCGCTTCCGATGCTGCACACTACCTCGAAAACTTCCTAAATCGATCCCCCTTCCCAATTGTTTCTGATGTGGGCGATATGCTCCGTGGATACGACCTAATTCAGTCACTAGCCGAGTCAGATCAGCATGTTATCGCAGGGCACGATCCACTGACGATGACCTTGTATAATCAAGTTGGAAAAAAGAATTTAGAAATCGTCTCGCTAACCGAACCGAGCAAGGGATAACCATCATGCAGTTATCTGAATTGTTGCAGAAGTCATTTTGGAATCGCTTTGGCCCAGCAATCTTGGTAAGTATTTTCCTATTGGGTAATGCACGTGCCCAATATCCTGATAAAGCTCTTAATCTAGTTATTCCATTTCCACCAGCAGGCTTACCAAAATTTGAACTAACAGTTTGGCATGAATTATCTTTACCGAAGAGCACCCCTAAACCAATTGTGGAACGAGTTGCTAACTCACTCCGAGCAGCGCTCAAAGATCCTATCCTAGTTCAACCTTATACCGAAATGGGCGCTATGATCGCCCCACCAAATACTGTAAATCCTGATTACTTAAAAATTTTTCTAAGAGCAGATGTCGATAAATGGAAAGTAGCAATGAAAAAATCGCAATATTCAACCTGAGTAAAACACTTACAGATTAATTGTTATAGCTAAGTTGCTGGTAATTTTTTTCTGGATAAACAGTGGCTCAGACACGCTGAACTCCTAACTAAAATTAGCGCGATGAGTCGATTAAACTTCGCTTTTATTTCAAAGGATTAAGAATGAACCAACGTATTGGAGTTATTGGAATCGGTGCAATGGGTCGGCCTATGGCTGCTTGTCTATTGAAAAATGCTTACCAAGTCAGTGTTTTTGATAACCGCCCCGAACAAGTAAAAAACTTTGTGCAAGAATTTGGCGGCACACCCAGCCATTCCCTTCAAGAACTTGCAGAATTATCTGATGTTGTCATTACGGTTTTGCCTAATAGTCAGATTGTGGAGGCAGTAATCTTTGGTAAAGATGGTATAGCACCCTATTTAAAAAAAGGGACTACCATGATCGAAATGACATCTGGTGTCCCGGCAGTAACAATTGACTTATCCGAGCGACTATCAAAACTTGGCGTAACTCTATTCGACGCGCCAGTCTCGGGAGGAGTACCAAGGGCTATTACCGGCGAGTTATCTATTATGGCTGGTGGGGTCGATGCAGATATTGAGCAAGCGATGCCTATCTTAAAATCAATGGGCACAGTTATCAAAACCGGAGCCATTGGTACCGGTCACGCAATGAAAGCTCTAAATAACTTAGTCTCTGCAGGTGGTTTTTTAATTGGAATTGAAGCTTTACTGATTGGTTCAAAATTTGGCATTGATCCTGAAACGATGGTCGATATACTGAACGTCTCAAGCGGTATGAACAATAGTACTCAAAAGAAATTCAAGCAATATGTGTTGTCGCAAAAATATAATTCTGGCTTTTCTTTATCCCTCATGGTTAAAGATCTGGGTATTGCTTTAGACATGGCTCATGATGATGACATTGCAAGCCCTTTTGCGACTCTCTGCCAAGAAATTTGGAGTCAAGCAAGTGTGGACCTTGGTCCACAAGCTGACCATACTTCCCTAGCCCTTTATAGTGAGAAATTAGCGGGTAGTGAGGTGATGAAATAACCTCGAACATCTTCTAAAACTTGATCCGGCCAAAGTATATCCATCATCAATTGATTATTGAAATGCTAACTCTTGGACTTATAACTGCAGGATTTATTAATTGAGGCTTATTACAATCTGTTTTTTAGACACATTTCAGCCCTACCCAAAAAAACAACCATACTCATCCTGTGTGACTACCCGAACAAATTCTTCTAGGGATTCAACAGATTCACATGGCTCATACCGATCCCACTGAAGATTCTGCCTGAGCCAATACATTTTCCATATTTGGGATGATTTTACATAGGTAATCTTCACGAATGGGCTTCGTCTAGTAATCGTATTATCCCGCCAATCAGGCCTAACTTCTAGAAGCGTTATCGATTGTTTATCCACATCATAGTCAAAATGTAACAAATCCCAAGTTACCTTATCTTTTGGAGATATATTAATGCAATACCCACCAATGATGTGCTCAATTCTTTTTAGTTCAAATTCTGAAAAGGCCATACGCAAATCTCATGATTAAATATTCTATTCGATTACAACTTTAAAATTCGTTTTTTGATTGATTCCTCAGGATACAGCATAACTAATAATCTTGAAATAGTCTGCCCCATATAAATTATCATATGACGTATTATATGATCTACCTCAGCATAAACTGGCAAGCTATAAATATGCTGACGCTGTCGATAGTAAAAAAGTATCCCGTGCGTCTCTAACATGACCTCAATCTCTTGCAAAGTTATCTGCCTCGGATTAACCGAGCCAAAGCCAAAAAACTTTCTCAACTCAACACATAATGGGCGAAATATTTGGCTAGTGATTTGATCAAAAATCAATTGATTATATGTCTGACCACCAAGCCCTGAAAAAACAAATAAACGGACCCAGTCCCGATTTAGAATCTCTTGATCAAAGGCTTTATAAAATTGACCAATTCGCTTGGCAAGAGGAATTTGCTGATCAATAATTAATTCGTTCCATGAATCGTCCCAACTCTTAAAAAAAAGTTCTTCGAAAATGGTATCGAGTAAATGTTTTTTTGAGGGAAAATAACGATATAACAGTGGTTGTGTAATATCTAATGATTTTGCTAAATCACGTAACTGGCCTGACAATCCCTGTTGCGCAAAAAAAGCCGTCGCACCTGCAATAATTTGGGCCCGACGTTCTGCTCTACGAAGATATACCATATTAATTTGCTGTATCTTGAGAAGTAGTTACCAGTTACAACCTCAGTAATATCAAATTTTTCCTAAACTTCTTAATACCTTATCAGGGGTAAATGGCATATCAAACATCTCTACTGCAAAAGGCTGCAAAGCATCATTTAAGGCATTCATGATCGCACCAGGTGCGCCTGCAGTACCTGCTTCCCCGGCACCTTTAGCGCCAAGCTCTGTAGTTTTAGTAGGGTTATGAACATGCCCAATCTCGATGTCAGGCATTTCAAAGGCCATTGGTACGAGATAGTCAGCCATATTACCATTTAACATTTGTCCTCTTTCATCATAAAGACATTGTTCATATAAGGTCGGACCGATACCCTGAACTAAACCACCTCGCATCTGTTCATCAACTAACTGCTGATTTAAAATGGTGCCGCAGTCCTCAACCGCCCAAAACTTAAGTAGCTTAATAAAGCCTGTCTCTACGTCCACCTCCAAATGGCAAGCTAAAGCGCCATTGGTAAAAGTGAATGGAAAAGCTTTGGGCACAAAATGCCGAGTAACACATAATTCGGCTTGATAACTTCCTAAAGTATCTGGCCTAAAGTAGGCAATACGACCTAGCTCAGCTAGACTTATGAGTATTTCATTCGTATTCAGATCGACTACCTGATCTTGACGAATATCTAAGATCTGAGCAGACCTCTCAAGTACTACGCCTGCCAAAGTGAGTATGTTTTGTCTTAACGCACGTGCCGCTTGCCAGGTCGCTTCACCACCGACACCAGCACCTCGCGAAGCCCAAGTTCCACCTCCATATGGAGTCGAATCGGTGTCACCTGTGACAACCTTAACATTGGATAAATGTACACCAATACCATCAGCAGCAATTTGAGCAAAAATTGTTTCAGTCCCTTGCCCCTGTTCACCTGTGCCATTGGCTACAACAATTCCACCAGCAGGATCCATTCGAACCGTACAACCATCTTGCGCAGATATGCGCGCTCCACCAATACCATAAAATAAAGCTGATGGATTGGTAATCTCAATCATGCTAATAATGCCAATACCCCGATATATCCCCTTTTTTCGTAATTCACTCTGCTCTTGTCTTAATTTGGATAAATCCATCATCTGCATAATTTGGTCTAAACAAAGATGATGTGTCATACTCTCAAATTTGGCTCCTGATGGAGTTGTACATGGAAATGCACCATCTTTTAATAAGTTTTTTCGACGTAATGCAATCGGATCAATCTTTAACTCTCGAGCCGCAGCATCAATCATCCCCTCCGTCACACCAACAGCAACAGGATGACCAACCGCTCTATAGTTAGAATAAATTCCCATGTTAGTAAACACATTAAACATCGTCGCACGATATGCTTTATGGGAATACCACTGACCGGTAATATTCACAATCTGATTACCCTCAACCACACTTGTTCGCGGATAAACTGAATATGGACCAATCGCTAATAAATCCTCTAAATCAATCCCAAGTAAGGTGCCGTCTCGCTGAAAAGCCATACGCATTTTGACACGATGATCGCGTGAATGAATATCACTTAAAAAAGATTCAGCGCGGTCAGCTATAAATTTAACAGGTCTTTTTAAATCCATGGAAATAGCACAAGTAGCTAATTCATCACCGTAAACATGAGTTTTAATTCCATACGAACCACCAATGTCCTTACAAATAACACGGACTGCGGATTCAGATAACCCAAGTAAACGCGCATAACAATCCTGAATCATGTGTGGCGCTTGGTGGGATATATAGATGGTTAATTTCTGATCGCCCGAGCTAAAGTCTCCAATAACGGATCGCCCCTCTAAACAAACTCCGGTATGACGTGGAAAACGAAAGGTCCGCTCTAAAACTAAATCAGCTTGAGCCGCAATTTGATCATAGTTTTCGGTATCAACCTTACGCGTAAAACATAAGTTATCCCCAAGTTGTGGATGAATCACATGTGTTGCAGGATCTAAGGCTGTTTCCATGTCAACAACTACTGGAAGCTCCTGATAGTCAACCGTCACATGCAGCGCAGCATCTTCAGCATGCCGACGAGAATCTGCCACAATTGCTAGCACAGGTTCACCCTGCCAAAATACTTGATCAACAGCTAAGCAGGGCTGAGGCATTGCTTTCATACCGACAAAGTGCGCAAGAGTCGCTACCATCGGGGCAACTAATCGCTGGATATCTTCGCCAGTATAAATAGCAATTACACCCTTTGAACTCAGTGCCGCATGATAATCAATCTTCGTAATGCGTGCAGATGCATACGGTGATCTTAAAAAAAAGATGTTCGCCATCCTAGGTAATTGAATGTCATCAATATAAATCGCAGCACCCTCTACAAGTCGACGACCGTTCGGCCTTGGAACTGATGCCCCGATCCATTGCTGCTGTTGAAGAGCTTGATTTTCCGCTGGTTTTAATGGTGAATTCATACTTCCTCCTGCTGGATAATTTTCTTCCCACGTTGGCTCGCAACATTCATTACCGCATCAATAATTGCCTCATAACCAGTGCATCGGCAATAATTTCCAGACAAATGTTCCCTCAAACCAGTTCGGCTACACGATTCGTTTTTTTGTAAATAATCCTGACTTGTTAGCAACATACCAGCTGTACAATACCCACATTGCATGGAATTGCGTTCATGAAAAGCTTTTTGCAAATCGGCGATTTCACTACTCGCATTTAAACCCTCCAATGTTTGAACCTCGGCACCGTCTAGCTGCACCCCCAACATTAAACAACCCCGCACAATTTGTCCATCTACACGAATCGTACAAGCACCACAAACGCCATGCTCACAACCAACTCGTGGGCTAGATAACTCGTACTCTTCTCTCAAAAAGTCAATAACATGTAATCTTGGCTCCACCACAGCCTCAACTTGCTGACCATTTAACTTAAATCGAATTGGAATAGTAGGCATTACTCCCCCTTAAATAAATTGCGCTAAAACACGTTTAACTAAGACGGCACAAAGATGGCGCTTAGCCTTTTCTGTTGTGTATAAATCACCCCGAATATCAATCTGGTCGAGAGATGATTGAATTATTTTTTGCAGAGCCTCATTGAACTCACCAGAAAAAACTGACATGATTTGGGCTTCAAGATTTACTAAACGAATCGGACGATCAGAAATCCCAAAAAACACTAACCCCAAATTGTGTAACTTACCAGAGACGATGGATCCGCGTGCCATGATACCTGCTAAGGCATAATCCCCCTGCCTGCGCGCAAGTTCTATAACAACGCTTTTTTCTTCTTTTGCTTGTACCGGAATCAGAATTGACTCTAATAAATCATTCGACCCTAAACTAGTTGTGTATAACCCCTGAAAAAAATCTTTGGCCACTACGCGCTGAAATCCGCTTTGTGTCAAGATATTTATTTGAGCTTCTAATAATAAACATGCTGCCGGCCACTCCGCTGCAGGATCTGCTAACGCAATACTGCCACCAAAAGTACCGCGATTACGAATCGCGGTATGAGCAAGATATCGACTAGCCTGAATTAATAAAGGGGCATACTCTTTAACGAGGGCAGAATTAGCAATCTGCTCATGAGTAACCATCGCACCAATTTGTAATTGACGATCTTGCAATTGAATTTCTTTTAAAGCTGGGATACGTCCTAAATCAATCAAACACTCTGTCATATTTAAACGCATATTCATAGCAGGTATCAGACTCTGACCACCAGCTAAAAACTGTGCGTGCTCCCCATACGACTGCTTTAACACAAAAGCATCTTGGATAGACTTTGGAACTTCATATGCAAATTCAGCTGCTTTCATAAATACTCTCCCAAATAAGCCTAGGCTCTTAAAAACTTGAGAAGTTTACATATTGATAAACTTTATTGTTTATTTTGTCTTTAATATTAGAAAATTGAATTAGGAGTTTCCCGAATAACTCACTCTAAAAGCAAAAATTTTTGCAAAAATACTATCTTCGATTAAATAATTCATTTTTTACTCAATCAATGCTACGATCAAAGCGCCATAAATAATATTGGAGAAGTTATGGAATTAGATATGCGCCGTTATTTGCATGGACAAACGGGTAATTTTGACGAAATGCGAATACTCGTTGAGGGTGGGGCAAGTTACACCAGTGATATTGATTTTCCAGATCAACTCTTTGCATATTTTCTGCGTTCTAATCAAGCCCATGCCCAAATTAATCAGATCGATATAGCTCAAGCTTTACAAATTCTAGGTGTCAAAGCCATCTACACAGGGCAAGATTTGTTAAAAGCAGGTATTGGGCCAATTCCTCCAGTGGTTACATTCAATCAGCGTGATGGCTCACCAATGTCCACAGCATCGATGCCCGCTTTAGCCATTGACCGAGTTCGTTATGTTGGTGAGCCAGTGGCTATAGTAATTGCAGTTTCACCTCATATTGCTGCCAAAGCAGCCGATCTGATTCAAATTGATTACTTGTCAATTACAGCAGTGGTCAGTGCCCAGAGTGCTTTAGCACCAAATGCACCCCTCTTACATGACCATCTTCCAAGTAATATGGCACTTGACTGGGAAGATGGGGATGCAGCACGTATTGACCAAGTATTTAACAATGCCCACTATATTGAAACTGTCGACTTAGCGGATCCCCCAGTTGCAGCATGTGCACTTGAACCAAGAGCTGCTATTGCTCATTGGGACGAAAATGAAAAGAAATATACCCTCATTGCAGGAACTCAAGGGGTTATGGTTGTGCGTAAGTTACTAGCAGAACACGTCTTAAAAATTGATTTGCAACAATTACGCGTATTAACGCCCAATGTCGGTGGTGGTTTTGGCGCCAAAGTACAAGCTTATTCCGAATATGCTGCCTTACTATATGCAGCCAAGCAGCTCATGCAACCAATCAAGTGGACAGCCTCACGGCTAGAGTCTTTTCTCTCAGATACTAATGGTCGAAATGCAACCATCAAAGCATCTATGGCATTTGACCGAGATGGGAAAATTTTAGGTCTTCGAACACATTTTTATTGGAGTATCGGAGCCTATACCTCGACATACGTCTCAATCGTTACAACAAATAATATTAAAAACTGCCTCTCAAGTGTTTATCAAATTCCAGCAATTTATATCCATTCACAAGTAGCACACACGAATACGGTTCCACTGGGCCCCTATCGAGGAGCTGGTCGCCCCGAGGCTATCTATCTAATTGAACGATTATTAGATAAAGCAAGCGTACAACTAGTTATTGACCGGATTGAACTTCGGCGTCGCAATATGATTTCGTCACATTTGATGCCCTACACCACAGTGAATGGTCAAATCTATGATAGCGGTGATTTTGAAACCGTCATGAATAAAGCTCTCACTCTGTCCAATTGGGCAACTTTTCCAGATCGACAAAAGGAAGCAGCGCAACAAGGTAAATTGAGAGGTATTGGTATTTGTTGCTTCTTAGAAGTATCGGGTGGAATTCTCGAAGAACCAATCGACATAGAGTTTTTAGAAAGTGGTGATGTGTGTCTTAAAGTTGGTGCCCAAGCAATGGGCCAAGGACATATCAATACACTGCCAGGGATAGTCCAAGCAAAGCTTGGTGTCTCTTTAGAGCGAATCCGAATTATCTCAGGTGATAGCCAACAAGTTCCGGGAATCGTTGCAACGGTTGCCTCTCGCTCCATGATGATGGTTGGAAATGCGATTGCAAAAGCATGTGATGAAGCAATTATCCGCGGCAAAGAATTAGCAGCAATATTATTGAATCAAAGCGCTGTGGAAATTGAGTTTATCCATGGTCACTTCCAAACGAAGGATGCAAAAAATCAAATTCCATTAATAGATATTACTCGGCAAATAAAAACTTTGCAGCTAAAGACCCCTGAAATACTCCCCACAATGAGTCTAGTTACGAAATTTACTTCACCAACCATGAGTTATCCCAATGGGGCACATGTTTGTGAAGTAGAGATCGATCCGAGTACCGGAGTTACTCAATTTATCCAACATACAGCAATAGATGATGTCGGAGTAATTCTTAATCAAGAAGTTGTTGAAGGTCAAATTGTTGGAGCTATCGCCCAAGCCTATGGTCAAACTCTAGGCGAATACATGCACTACGACGAGTCTGGCCAATTACTGAATCCATCTTTCATGGATTACCCCATCATGCGGGCTGATAATATGCCAAAAATTATTCTCCAACACCATGTTGCCCCTTGCCAAAATAATCCTTTAGGTGTCAAAGGCGCCGGTGAGTCTGGTATCGCTGGGGCACTTCCCTCCTCGATTAATGCAATATTACATGCCCTAGGAAGCCAAGGTGTCGTCGATATGGATTTACCCTTTACACCTAATCGGGTCTGGGATGCCCTACAGAAAAAAACATGATCTATTTAAAGCTGTTCAGGAATCAGTGAGCGCTTTACCATTGCATGAATACCCTTATTGCCATCCACTAATTGCGTAACGCGTAAATCACAAGCCAAGCTACAAAAAACATATGCCTCCTCAGCAGTCCAAATCGTCATTTCTTGTAACCACTGAATCATGTTTCGTAAGGCCTGTTTTGCAGCCAAATCTAAATCCACATCAAAACCCATCGAAATATAATGCGTTGGTGTAATTGCCCTAGGAAAGTTTAATTTTTTCTGATGCAGAATTACCTCAAACTGCCCCTTTAGGCATGTTTCTAAGGCAGTTAAACAAACTTCACCATCTCCTTGAACAGCGTGACCATCACCAACTGACAAGTTACCACCTGGCACAAAAATTGGTAAAAATAAAGAAGTGCCAACACAAAATTCTTTATTATCGATGTTGCCACCATACTCACGAGGTTCGACTGAAGAAACTCGGCCATACTCAGGCGGTGGCGCCACACCAATTATTCCAAAAAAAGGTTGTAATGGCAGATCGACTCCCCAAGGTAGGTTCGCCACCATCTTCGCTCGATCAATTGGAATAATACGCTGACTTAAAACTGAAAAATCCTCTGGTAAAGCCCCCCGTAATGGGCGAATGATATTCCATCCCCAGTCAACCGTTAATTGCATATCCAGAATCTTAATCTCTAAAGTATCTCCAGGTAATGCACCCTCAATAGCAATCGGACCAGTCAAAATATGTGGCCCTTGAAATTGCTCAACTTGCTGCACAATTGTCAAATGATCTGGACGAAAGATTGTTAGATCAGTGACTTCTCTAGGTCCTCCGGATACAGTGTCAATCTCAATTTGATCACCTGATCGAATTGTTAAAACTGCTGGGATGGCTGCGTCAAAACAACCCCAATGGACAGTTTTTGGACTAGGATTTAAAACATGCATGAATGTATCCCCTTAATTACTTAGTGAATATGACTAATTTCTTTGGATCCAGATACGCCAAGATGCTCATTTAATATCTCATTTTGAGTAGATAATTCCTCGGGCGTGCCAGAAAATACAAACTTACCAGAAGAGATAATATAAACATAATCAGCAACAGATAGTGCCAAAGCTAAATTTTGCTCAACAAGTAATATGGAATGTTTTAAATCGCGCATCCGCTTAATGATCTCACCAACCTGCAAAACAAAACGCGGCGACAAACCCTCCGACGGCTCATCCATCAGTATCAAATCGGGATTAGATATCAGAGCACGACCAATTGCCAACATCTGTTGCTCCCCACCACTTAACTCATTACCACCATTTTTTAGACGTTCACGTAATTGCGGAAATTCATCTAGAACTGTCTCAATATTCCAATACTGTTTAGCTGGATGACTATCAGAAAGAGGCTTTTTTATACCCCTTGCTAAAGCACTAGTTGGTAATAAAAGATTTTCTTTGACAGAAAGATTTTTAAAAATACGCCTACCCTGAGGCACCAAAGACATTCCCCTTTGAGCAATTTCAAAGGGCTGATAGGCTTCAATTTGCTCACCAACAAAACGAATAGTCCCAGATCGAGCTGGAGTTAAGCCAAAAATAGAACGAATCAAGGTGGTTTTACCCATTCCATTTCGACCTAATATAGCAACCACCTGTCCACGTTGAATTTGTAAGCTAAGACCCTGTAAAACATAGCTATCATCGTAATACGTATGTAATTCAGAGACCTCTAGTAAAAGTTCAGGCCTGTCCAAAATAGATCTCCCTTACCTGCGGATTTTGTCTTACTTCATCAGAATCACCTTCTAAAATCACCCTACCTTGATGTAAAACTGTTACCCGATCAGCTAACCCCAAAGCCACATCCATGTCATGTTCAATCATTAACATAGTAATTGATCGGGGTAAGGATTTTATTAAGTTAAAAAGATTTTTTCGCTCTGATGGCGATAAGCCAGCACAGGGCTCATCAAGAAGTAATAATTGCGGATTATTTACTAGGGCTAAAGCTAGTTCAAGTTGACGACGCTCACCGTATGATAAATTTTTAACTAATACATCCGCTTGCCCTTGCAGGCCAACTTGTCCCAATTGTGCAAGAGCTTTCGACTCAACCCCTTTGATTTTTAAATAATGACGCCATATTTGCCATTTATTTTTTTGAATACCCAGAATTGCTAAAACAATATTTTCTAATACCGTCAGATCAACTAAAACACTCGAAATTTGAAATGTTCTACCAATCCCAAGTATGGTTCTATCAAATTCATGTAAATGGGTAATGTCCCGCCCTAGATACAAAATCTTACCAGCCGAGGCGTGATGCGTCCCACTAATACAATGAAATAATGAAGTCTTACCAGCTCCATTCGGCCCAATTAAAACTCGTCGCTCCCCATTTGTTACCTGCAGTGAAACTTGATCCACAGCCCTTAAACCACCAAAAACTTTACTCACATTGGATAAAGAAAGAATTACCTGCGCCATTAGTAATTATCTTTCTTTAGCATCAGTTAACCATTTTTTAAATATACCCATAACACCTCCTGGAGCCCAAATCACTACTGCAATAAAAACCAGTCCCATCACTGCTAAATGTAGCGTAAAAAAAGAACTTACCCAGTTTCTAAGGCCAAGAACTAAACCGGCTCCAATTAAAGGCCCAAGGATAGTTCCTGTACCACCAACGATACCCATTAAAACTGCTTCTACACTGATATGCAAAGAAGCAGATACAGGATTTACAAATTTATTAAAGTAGGCATATAAAACACCGGCAAGACTTGCAATCAATGCCGATATGACAAATGCAATATATAAATGAGCCGCAGGATTAAATCCTAAACTCAACATCCTCTTTTCGCCAGACTTTATCCCACGCAAAACCAAACCAAATGGAGAGTAAATCAAACGGCGATAGGCAAATAAAGTCAAACTCAAGACAACTAAAACTAAATAATAATAAGCCATCGGATCGGCCGCACTAAAACCGGCAACCTCTGGCGCAGGAATATTTGTAACGCCACTATCACCTCCCGTAAAAGATGCCCAACGATACCCAACTCCCCAGATGATATAGCCCATCGCTAGGGTTACTAAAATAAAGTAAACACCTCGGGTCCGAACTGATAATCCAAAGATACAACCTAATAAAGTCCCAAGAACAATTCCTGCTGGGGCTGCTATGACTGTGGGCAAACCATATCTGACCTGAAGAATTGCAACCGTATAGGCTGCAACAGAGAAAAATGCGGCGTGACATAAAGAAAATAAGCCGGCATGACCAAGCATTAATTCAACACCCAGAGCTAACATGCCAAAAATTAAAATCTGAGTGATTAAAGAAAGCCAATAGGCACTCGCTAAAAATGGCATCGATACGCCTAAAACTAATAAAAGTACTAGGCAGAAGTTGGTTCTACTTGTCATGTCATATTCGCAGAGCCAAATAGACCTCTTGGTCTAAATAATAATAAAATAGCCATCGGTCCAAATAAAACAAAATAAGAAAGCTCTGGCGCTAACCAACGGCCATAGGCATCTAAAAGTCCAACGACTAAAGATCCAATCATTGCACCCTCAAGACTACCTAACCCTCCAACAATTACTACAACTAAAGCAAATACTAAAATCTCCCATTCAGCACCTGGATAGACAGTTAAAAATGCACCGCCCAATACACCTGAAAATCCAGCCAGAAACGAAGCCAATGCGGAAACCATGATAAATAAACGATCAACATGGATACCATTCGCACTAACAATTTCACGATCGTCTACACCAGCTCGAATTACTGCTCCAATTTGCGTCTTACGATAAATAATCCAAAGAATAATTCCTACAAGTAGACCAATTAGGAATAAGAAAACTCGAAATTTTGGATAAATAATTCCACCAGGTAATTCAAAAATGCCTTTTAGAAAGACTGGTAGTGGTAATTTCTGAGCATCACCACCCCAAATTTCTAATGAGACATCCCCAATGATATAAGCAATACCAATGGTTACTAAAACTTGAGTGAGATGATTCTCACCAGTGCGTTTAATTAATACCCGATCAGCAAAATATCCTAGAATGGCTGCAGCAATACCACCACCGATTAAAGCTAAAAACAAACTGCCAGTCGACTTAGCTAATGTCAGTCCAATATAACCACCAAATAAATAATAAGCCCCATGAGCCATATTGACAATCCGCATCAAACCAAAAGTCAACGTAAAACCACTAGCTAAGAGAAATAAAAGCGCTGCGTAAGATATCCCATTCAGGGTTTGTAATATAAAACTATCCAGCATAAAAAGCCCAATAAATTATCCGCCCTAATAGGCGGATAGTTAGATTAAAAATAGATTAACGCTTATAGGGGCCACGCTTTAAAAATTCCTCCGGGGGGTATGTCCAAAACTGAGATACCTCTTTGTAAGTTTTTACTGGGATATTCATCAACTGATCACCCAAAATTGGATGCTTCACTTTCTGTAAACGCGTGATATACATATTCTGAATTGGATTATCATACGCGTCTAGTACTAATGGGCCACGCGGTGCATTGGTGATCTTAACAGTCCGCATTGCCTTTAAAAAAGCGGCGCGATCCTCAACATTCCCCTTAATCGAATCAATGGCAGCCTTAGTCCACATACTAGACGTGTAAGACGACTCTGCAAACCAAGATGGTAATTTTTTGTAACGGCGCGCATATTCGTCCACAAAGATTTTATTCTCAGGCGTATCTATCCCTGCAACGTAATGGACCGTATTAGAAATTAATCCAACTGCACGGTCATCAATCTGTGGAATAGCATCTTCATGTAACCAGTAACCGCCATGTAATTTGAACTTCTTGTTATAACCAAAGTTATACCAAGCCTCAAAGAAACGAATACGGGAAACACCTGCTAAAACAACTACTACTGCATCTGAGTCGGATGGTATAGCAGCAATTGAAGCTCCGTAATCAGTAGTTGCTAAAGGAGCCCATATGACCTTGTTAATCTTACCACCCGCCTCGGTATATGTTCGCATCATACCGCCAGCAACTTCATGACCCCAAGTGTAATCAGAAGCAATGAAGGTCACATTCCGACCACCTAAATCTTTGTATAAATAATCCCCAAAAGGATGACCAATCTGGCTTGCAGAAACAGCAGTTCGAACAACTGTAGGGGTTCTATCCCACTTGGTATTAGTATCCGCACCAGCTGGATCTAAGATTAATGGGATCCCAGTCTCTTTACTGACTTGGGCAACGGCCGGACCTTCATGACCACATAAAGGCCCAAGTAAAAAACTGACTTTTTCTTGCAGTGCTAAACGACGAGCCTGAGTTAAGGCTTGATCAGGATTACAAGTAGTATCGGCAATCACTAACTCAATCTTTCGGCCACCAGCAGTATATTTATTCTGTTCCCAATACATTTTTAAACCATCTAACATCTCTTGGCCAGGAGTCGCAAGGGGACCAGTAATAGGAGCCAGAACACCAATCCGAATCGGACCCTTATCCTGAGCAATTACTTGGTTATATATAGTTCCTAAAATAAAAGTGGCACTTAAAAAGACGATCTTGAACTTCTGGATAAATTTCATGTAATGCTCCTTCTCTTTTTTTAATAATATCGATGGATCACTGCAACATAAAGCCCAGTTATATTTAGACTATACAGTGAAGTTTACATCTTGATAAACTATTTTTTATAGGGGAAAGCACTAATACCCGCCAAGTAGTCTTTAGTTGAACCTTACAGAATTCTTCTCAATAGCTATGCATCATATCTATGCTTACTCAAATTCTCATTAATGGGCAAAATGTCTGCCTTGAGCTACCCGCGCATACTTTGCTCATTGATGCTATTCGAAACCATTTAGGATTAACAGGTTCACATATCGGCTGCGATACCGCTCAATGTGGAGCTTGTACTGTAAGGGTTAACTCTAAGAGCGTCAAAGCTTGTAATGTCCTGCTCAGCCAAGTAGATGGTCAAATAATCACAACGATTGAAGGACTATCACAGAGCGATGGTACGCTGCACCCTATACAACAGGCCTTTAGAGATTGCCATGCACTACAGTGCGGATTTTGTACGCCCGGTATGATTATGAGTGCCATAGATATCTGCCAAAATTATCCGAATTCAAATGAAAAAGAAATTCGCGAACTTTTAGAAGGTAACTTATGTCGCTGTACTGGTTATCAAAATATTATTACGGCAATCCAACTCGCCTTGAAAAGTACTCCATTGTCAAATAAATAATATGACAGACTTTCAATATCAATCGCCAAATACTATCCAAGAAATAGTCCTCGCACTTGGACAAGATGGTCAAGTTCTGGCTGGTGGACAATCATTAATCGCTGCAATTAAACATGGCTTGTTACAACCAAGCTTATTAGTCGATCTAAAAAATATCGCCGAACTTCAAACAATCACTCTGGTTAAAAATCAACTTTTAATTGGTGCCATGGTAAGCCATCAATTAGTGGCAAATCATCCCGATATCCGCCAAAAGATCTCTGCTCTTGCAGAACTAGCAAATGGTATAGGTGATCGCCAAATCCGCGCAATGGGAACTATTGGCGGCTCAGTTGCTAACCATGATCCAGCCGCCTGTTATCCTAGTGCTCTTCTAGCGCTAGGAGCAACTGTAATTACTAGTCGTCGACAGATCATGGCAGATGATTTTTTTACAGGCATCTTTACTACCACGCTAGAACCAAATGAAATCATTACCGCAATTTCATTTCCAGTCCCATATAAGGCAGCTTACGCAAAATTCAAACAACCGGCATCACGTTTTGCCTTGATCGGTGTATTTATAGCCGTTTTCGCTAAAGAGGTCAGAGTTGCTATTACTGGTGGCGGCCATGGTGTATTTCGTCATCAAAGTCTAGAGAAGGCACTCACCAAAGAACTTCACCCAAAGGTGATCGATGCAGTCCAAATTGATCCTGAAATTTTTAGTTCTGATCAACACGCCACTGCAATTTATCGCGCTAATCTAGTTCGAGTGCAAACTAAGTTGGCAGTACAACAAATACTCCAGAAAATCTAATTGAGGTAAACCCACATGATCAATCAAAAACATCATCCCTCTTTGACCTCACAAATAATCAAAGCCCATAGCTTACCTTGGCAAGAAACTAAATTCTCTGGCGTTTATACTAAAACTTTATTTTTTGATCATGTCACTGGTCAACTAACTGCACTTGTTAAAATGGACCCAGGTGCTCATCTGCCAGACCACGAACATCCACTGATTGAACAAACTTATGTGCTCGAAGGATATCTTGAAGATCTAGAAGGAATTGATCAAGGCCTTCGCGTTGGTCCTGATGAATTCGTCTGGCGCCCAGCAACAAGCCGACACGCTGTGCACACTCCCGATGGATGCTTAATGCTTGCTATGTTTTTAATCCCTAATAAATTTTTTGCGCCAACCGGCGACGTAATCGATATGGCTGGGGCTAATTGGGCTAATAAATGGGGCCATATTCTTCCTAAGAATATATCTTAAAGGGAAAGATATTTGTCTAAATATGCCTCACATCAAATCAATAATGCTGTTTTTTAATTCAAGTCTTAACCTCAAATGAAGCCATCTACATATGCGTGTTTGCTGGTGACGATGCTTGCCACAAATGTACTCGCCAATAAACCGTCATACCGATCGTTAAGAGTAGTCCACTGAGTGAATAAATACTAGCCGTCACACTAAAGCCATAGGCATTAATCAGTGGGCCCGATACTAACAAACCAAGAGTTAAGCCCCAAATTGCTAAAATCCGCATACCCATCACGCGTCCACGATAAGCTTGCTCAGTACCTCTCAGCATGACTGCCGCTAACGGTGTCAAACAAAGACTTTGTGCAAAACCAGCACCTACTAGAAGTACCATCCCAAAAATCATTTGGTTTACTTGAGCAAACACTAAATCGATTAAAAACCATGAACAAGCAGCGATAATCATCGTTTGCGATGCGCGTAGCTTGAAGCGATTACTACTCAGCACAATGGATGCTAACAGCCCACCAAATGCAAAGCTAGCTCCTAAAAAACCAAGTCCGGTTTGATCAGTTTCGTAAATATTTTTAGCAACATAAGGTAGTAATCCTAAAAACAAAGGAAATCCTAAAAAATTGGCTAAAAAAGCAACGCCTAAAGCTCCCAAAAGTATCGGTTTATCAGATATATAAACAAAGGCTTCTCGTAAATCCTGCAGAGGTGTAGCCGGCACTTTATGCGGATCTGGGACGAAATGATCGTCTACTTGAAAGGCTAATAAAAAACTACAAATATATAAAAAAGTAATAACAACATAAGCTGCGGTCATGCCTAAATAGGCCACTGCTCCAGCGCCAGCGAGTGCACCAGCCATACGTGCAGAGTCCGAAGTAATACGAGACACCCCTAAAGCCCCCATCAGTAAGTGCGGCGGTTGCGTTTGAGCAATCAAGGCATAACGAAACACCATATCCGAAGGACGGATCATCCCTACAATACCCGCAATGAAAAGAACTATATAGGGATTAAGTGCATCAAGCCAGCCTAAGACTAGGAGTGTGCCTGCCAAAAAAGCATAAATAGCCCTTGTTACCCAAAGCATTCGACGGTAACCCATTCGATCACCTGCAACGCCAAAAAGTGGTGAGACTAAAGCACCAAAATACTGTAAAGCCCCAAATATTACTAAAAGAATTACCGACTCGGATTTGATTAAGATATACCACCCTAAAATCAGCGTTTCCATTTCAAAGGCCCAAGATGTTGTCAAATCGGAAGGCCATTGAAAACGAAAACTTTTCACCCCAAATGGCGCTAACCAATTTGGCTTTTTCATTGAAGATGATGGACTAGGTGACTTGATGCTTGGTTGCATGTGATGATATTACAGGATTTAAAAACCGCAGTGATAAACTAGAACGAGATGAATAATTGCCAGATAGATTTGTAAAGCTGTAATTAAAAGAGACTTTTTTATACCAGCAATTATGTAGACTAACATACTAAAATAAATACAATTAATAGTTAGGAGACTCGATGGCAAAGTGGTGCAGGTTTAACTTAGATGGCCAAGCTAGTTTTGGAATGATTGAACAAAAACGTGTCATTGCTGTGCATGGATCCCCCTTTGGGACGTATGAACAAACTAACCAATCCTTTGAGCTCGCTGACATACAGTTTTTACCGCCTGTAATCCCACCTACTTTTTATTGTGTGGGCATTAACTACAAAGACCACATTATTCAAATGGCAGCTCTGCGTGGGAAAGAACCGGTCTTTCCTCCTAAAGCAGATATTGGCTACCGCGCAAATAGTGCTCTATGTGCGCATGGTGATCCAATCCTTAAGCCCGCGAATTCAACAGACGCTTTTCAGTATGAAGGCGAACTAGTTGTAGTCTTTGGTAAACAAGCAAAACATCTAACCTACGACAACGCCCTTGATTGTGTCTTTGGCTATACCATCGGTAATGATGTCAGTGAGAGAACATGGCAAGCAGAAGATCGAACTCTGTGGCGTGCTAAAAATAGTGACTCTTTCAAACCCATGGGACCATGGATCGAAACCGATGTAAATCTCGATGAAATGATGACCACAGTTGCTGTTAACGGTACAGTCCATACAAAATTCGCGACAAATAACATGATTTTTGGTATTCGAGATTATATTGTCGAGATAACAAAATATATGACTATTCAACCAGGGGATGTCATGTGGATGGGAACAGATGGGGTTCCCTCCAACATGAAACATGGGGATCAAGTCGATATCACAATCTCCGGAATCGGCACACTTTCTAATACCGTTGTACAACTGAGCTCTTAAATATGGCAACCTCCACTAGACAAGATCTAAGTATCTCCGATGCGGAGTGGCAAGAACGGATTAACCTGGCCGCATGCTATCGCTTGTTAGCCTTATATGGTTGGGATGATGTGATCTATAACCACGCCAGTGTTCGGGTGCCTGGTGAGCCTAATATGTTTCTCATGAAGCCTCACACACTTTTATACCAAGAGGTCACTGCTAGTAACCTAGTGAAAGTATCGATGCATGCTGACCTAGATGAGTCTTCGGGCGTAAATCGCCCCGGCTTTACACTCCATGGTGGTGTCTATTTGGCTAGACCAGATGTGCATAGTGCAGTCCATGTCCATACGCAAACAGGTCAAGCTATATCTATCCTACAATGTGGCCTTTTAATGATTAGTCAAAGTGCGATGCGATTTTATAATCGTCTGGGCTATCACCCCTATGAGGGACTAACAGACGCCTTTACCGAACGACCCCGAATTGCAGCAAACCTCGCTCAACACCGCGCCCTCATCATGGAAAATCATGGGGTATTAACCGTCGGCACAACTGTTCGAGAGAGTTTTATTTTGCTGAAATATCTTTTAGATGCTGCCCAAATTCAATTACAGGTTCAAGCAAGTGGCCAAGCACTACGCTTCATTCCAGAAGATATTTGTGCAAAAACAGCAGCGCAATATGCCAAACATGATCAGGGCCGTGGCGCTGACGATTAGCTAGCTTATCTTCGTAAACTTGATTTAATCGATACTAGTTATCGAAATTAAACGGACTTTACTACAGAATGTACTTGTTTTAGGGCTTAACTTACTTCAGGACTGCACGTCTGTTTTGCACCCTAATTCTAGCGATTGCTTCAATTGCAAATATTTTATCTTTACAATTCCTTCGCTGTGTAAACAACCAGTTGCTTGCAAACCAATCATAAAGTAAGTCTGCAGAGCAGCAAGCCGCCATTTTTTCATAAAGC
>Ga0209552_1000172_pt1 | contig 20729 bp, 23 predicted proteins | sample LauGreFaBDMM15SD_2_FD_188214 | JGI IMG/M metagenome (GOLD analysis project Ga0209552, IMG submission 188214) | Freshwater lake microbial communities from Lake Michigan, USA - Fa13.BD.MM15.SD (SPAdes) (version 2) | ecosystem: Environmental > Aquatic > Freshwater > Lake | place: Lake Michigan, USA... | reverse complement strand
CTGATTACGTTAACGCGGTGGTCCAGGTCCGTACCGAACTGAGCCCGGACGCCCTGCTGGCTGCGCTGCAGGCGATTGAGCAGCAGGCCGGTCGCGAGCGGCCGTACCGGAATGCGCCGCGCACCTTGGATCTGGACATCCTGCTCTATGGCGAACAGCGGGTGGACCGCGAAGATTTGCAGATTCCGCATCCCCGTATGTGGCAGCGTGCCTTCGTGGTCTTGCCCCTGGCGGAAATCGCTCCGGATCTGGTAAGCCCAGCCCACGTCCAGGCGGTTGCCGGGCAGGGTTTAGACCTTTTGGGTGGGTGATTGCGCGCGTCTCTTGCGCCGGTAACGCGCCTGTTGAACAATAGCGGTAATCAGTAGTCCCCTGGCGTTGGGACTAGGCAGCCCGTCGCGAGGATCTATCCGTATGCAAATTTCTTCGAATTTTTTCAATACATTGTTGAATCGGATCTGCTTGGTGGCATGTCTCGTTGTGTACGCGGCACCGGCTTTTGCCTACAAAGTCGAGAAAGTATGTGAGGAGATAGCGGCCACTTCGAACACCAAAGCCTTCAAGAAATGCAAGTTTGTGGTGGTTCGCCCGGTCAAAGAGGGCGAAGAGTCCAAAGAGAAAAAAGAAGAAGCGCCAGCCGCCAAGCCGGCGCACTGAGCTTGCTCAGCGTTGGTGTGAGCTTGAGCGGGAAGGGGCGCTTACGCGCTCAGGCGCTGCGCGTGATCGACTGCCGTGCCAAGTGCACCAAGAACTGGGTGTACGGGCCGTCCGGTAGTTTCAGCGCAGCCGCTACCGCCAGCTCAGCCTGGGCTTTTGCTGCGTCCATAGCCACCTCCGCCGCCCCGGTGCTTTGCACAATCGCGACGATGGCCGCTAGCTGGCTCTCATCTCCGTTTTCAATAGCCAAGCGCACGGTTTTCGCGTCCTCGGACGTACTGCGTTCCATTGCGGCTATCAGGGGTAAGGTGGCCTTGCCCTCGCGCAGGTCGTCGCCCAGGTTTTTTCCCATCAACTCGGCGTCGCCGGTGTAATCCAGCACATCGTCAATCATTTGAAACGCGGTGCCTAGCGCCTGCCCGTAGCGGGCGCAAGCGTCTTCATGTGCCGGGGTGGCCTGGGCCAGAATCGCACCCACGCGGGCGCTGGCCTCAAACAATTTGGCGGTTTTTGATCGGATGACTTCGGTGTATTGCGCTTGGGTCAAATCGGCGTTGTGCATATTCATCAGCTGCAGCACTTCACCCTCAGCGATGACGTTGGTGGCCTCTGCCAGCACTTCCATCACCCGCATACTGTTGGCTTCAACCATCATTTGGAAGGCGCGCGAATACAAAAAGTCGCCGACCAGCACGCTGGCCGGATTACCAAAGGCCGCGTTGGCCGTTGCCAGGCCACGGCGCAGGCTGGAATCGTCGACCACGTCGTCGTGCAGCAGGGTGGCGGTATGGATAAATTCGACGACGGCCGCCAGATCGAGGCGCCGCCTGTCCTCGCAGCCCAAGGCGCGGCAGCACAGCAATAAGAGTTTGGGTCTGATGCGTTTCCCACCGGCACCCAGTAGGTATTGCGAAATTTGACCGACCAGCGGCACGCCCGAATGCAGACGCCCGGCGATGGCCGCATCCACTTGGAGCATGTCCGCCGCAATGGAGTCAAGGTCCGCGATGGGGCTGGTGGAGGTGGTAGTCACTAACAATGGTTTGGATGATCAGAAATTATAGGCTCCGAGTCTGCCCCCTGTGCTGCCAAGAACCCGCTAACGGGCGGGGGTGGCTATAATCTCGGGCTCTGCGGAAATCCGTCCGCAGTAATCCTATCGAAGAGGTTCACATGTACGCGGTCATAAAAACCGGCGGCAAGCAGTATCGCGTTGCTGTCGGCGAAAAAATTAAAGTAGAACAGATTGCTGCGGATGTAGGCCAAGAGATTGTTTTCGACCAGATTCTGGCTGTCGGTATCGGCGCTGAATTGAAGGTTGGAACACCCTTGGTGTCCGGCGCAACTGTGACAGTGACAGTTTTGTCACACGGCAAGCACGACAAGGTGCGTATTTTCAAAATGCGCCGTCGTAAGCATTACCAGAAGCGCCAAGGCCATCGCCAGCAGTTCACCGAACTGCAAATCGGTGCGATCGCCGCTTAAGCATTGCAAAGGACATAAGCCATGGCACAGAAAAAAGGCGGCGGCTCTACGCGAAACGGGCGCGATTCCAAGCCCAAGATGCTAGGTGTGAAGATGTATGGCGGCCAGCTGATCAGCGCCGGTTCCATCATCGTGCGCCAGCGCGGCACCCAATTCCATCCCGGCACCAATGTCGGAATCGGCAAGGACCACACCCTGTTTGCGCTGGTGGACGGCCACGTGGCCTTCACCGTCAAAGGTGCATTGAACAAGCCGACGGTGAACGTCACTGCGGCTTAATCGTCTGTAGCGACACCCCGAAACCCTGCGCCGCAAGCGCGGGGTTTTTTGTTTAAAGCCCGATCATGAAGTTTGTTGACGAAGCCTATATTGATATCGCTGCGGGCGATGGCGGGGCAGGCTGCGTTTCATTCCGTCATGAAAAATACAAGGAATTCGGCGGCCCCAACGGTGGTGACGGTGGTCGCGGCGGCCATGTTTTCGCGGTAGCCGACCCGAGCCTGAACACCCTGGTGGATTACCGATTCGCCCGCCGCCATGAGGCACGCAGGGGCGAGCACGGTATGGGTTCCGACATGTTCGGGGCCGCAGGCGCAGACATTACCTTGAAGATGCCGGTGGGCACCGTGCTCACGGACAGCGAAACCGGCGAGGTCTTGTTCGAGCTCTTACAACCCGGCGAAGTCATCACGATCGCCAAAGGCGGGGACGGTGGCTTTGGCAACCTGCGTTTCAAGAGCGCCATCAACCGGGCCCCGCGCCAAAAGACACCCGGCTGGCCCGGCGAAAAACGCAGTTTGAAGCTGGAGCTCAAAGTGCTGGCCGATGTCGGTTTGCTTGGCATGCCCAACGCGGGCAAGTCCACGCTGATTACGGCCATCTCCAACGCCCGCCCCCGGATTGCCGACTATCCGTTCACGACGCTGCACCCGAATTTGGGTGTAGTCCGGGTCGGGCCAGAGCAGAGTTTTGTGGTCGCCGATTTGCCTGGCTTGATCGAGGGCGCGGCCGAGGGCGCCGGTTTGGGACATTTGTTCTTGCGCCATTTGCAGCGCACCCGTTTGCTCCTGCACATTGTCGACATTGCGCCATTTGATGAGGGCGTGGATACCGTGGCGCAGGCCAAAGCCATCGTGAATGAGCTCAAAAAATACGACCAGGCGCTGTTCAAAAAGCCGCGCTGGCTGGTGCTCAACAAGCTCGATATGGTGGACGCCGAAGTGCGCGCCGCCGTGGTGGCCGACTTCGTCAAACGTTACAAATTCAAAGGCCCGGTTTTCGAGATTTCCGCGCTCACCCGCGAGGGTTGCGAGCCGCTGATCAAGGCCATTTACAAACACATCAAGGCGCAGCAGGTGGCCGAGCTGCCAGAGGTGGATGTAGATCCCCGTTTTGTGGCGCAGGACCCTGAGCTGCCAATCCCGGGTGCTGTTGCCTGAAGGAGGCTGCCGTGAACGCCGCCAAAAAGTCCTCCATCCTGCGCAAGGCCAAGCGCGTGGTGATCAAGGTCGGCTCCAGTCTGGTCACCAACGAGGGCCGTGGCCTGGACGAAGCAGCGATTGGCGAATGGTGTCGGCAAATGGCCCACCTGGTGCGCCAGGATTGCGAAGTCATCATGGTCTCTAGCGGTGCGATCGCCGAGGGCATGAAACGCCTGGGCTGGACCCAGCGGCCGCACGCGATCAACGAATTACAGGCCGCTGCTGCGGTCGGGCAAATGGGCTTGGCCCAGATGTATGAGACCAAGTTACGGGAAAACGGCCTGGGCAGCGCCCAGGTGCTGCTGACCCACGCGGATTTGGCCGACCGGGAGCGCTACCTCAATGCCCGCTCCACGCTGCTCACCTTGATCGGGCTGGGCGTGGTCCCCGTCATCAATGAGAACGACACGGTCGTCAACGACGAAATCAAGTTCGGCGACAACGACACGCTGGGCGCGCTGGTGGCCAATCTGGTCGAGGCAGACGCCCTGATCATCCTGACCGACCAACCCGGCTTGTTCAGCGCCGACCCGCGCAAGGACCCGGCAGCGCAACTGGTCGATCAAGCCCGTGCCGGTGATCCGGCGCTGGAAGTCATGGCTGGCGGCGCGGGCTCCAGCATTGGACGCGGCGGCATGATCACCAAGATTCTGGCAGCCAAGCGGGCGGCGGGTTCGGGGGCCTCCACGGTGGTTGCCTGGGGGCGTGAGCCCGATGTACTGATCCGATTGAAAAATGGTGAAAGCATTGGAACCTTGTTGGTGGCGCCCACGCAGAAGACCCGGGCGCGCAAACAGTGGATTGCTGACCACTTGCAAATGCGCGGTGCGGTCTGGGTTGACGCTGGTGCCGCATCCAAGGTGCGCGAGGAGGGCAAGAGCCTGCTGCCCATCGGCATGTTCCAGGTTGATGGCGAGTTTTCACGCGGTGATGTCATCGCGGTGCGCGACAAGCAAGGCGTCGAGATTGCGCGGGGACTGGCCAACTACGCCAGCGCCGAAGCCCGGCTGATGTGCCGCAAACCGTCGTCGGAGATCGAGGCTTTGCTGGGCTACGTGGCCGAGCCGGAGATGCTGCACCGGGACAACATGGTGTTGACGCGCTGAAGCGTACCGGCATCGAGCGAGCTCACAAAACCAGAGAACTAGCTTTCCAGGGTTCCTCGCTGCGCGGCCGGCTGACGCAACTCGCGGGGCTAGGTGTTTGGTCGGGGCAGGTAGCGCGAGAGTTCGGTCAGAGCCATCTCGTAGACACCGCGCTTGAATTCCACCACCGCTTCCAGCGGAATCCAGTAGTCATGCCAGCGCCAGGCGTCGAACTCCGGGTGCTCGGTGGCACGCAGGTTCACATCCCAGTCCTGGCCGACCAGCGCAAGCAGGTACCAGATTTGTTTCTGGCCCTTGTAATGGCCCCGCGCATCGCGGCGGATGTAGCGGTCCGGCACCTCATAACGCAACCAGTCACGGGTCCGGGCAACGATGTCGACATGTTCGGGCTGTAGCCCCACTTCTTCATGCAGTTCGCGGTACATGGCCTGCTCGGGCGTTTCGCCCCGGTCGATGCCACCTTGCGGGAACTGCCACGAATGCGTCCGTATCCGTTTGCCCCAAAAAACCTGGTTTCTCTGGTTGAGCAGGATGATGCCGACATTGGGCCGAAAACCGTCCCGGTCAAGCATAATCAAACCCCAAATTTCTAAACTTGCACCATTATGCACGGGCGCATTTTCCTGACCAGTCACCCGCCCGCTGCTGGAAAAATCGCCCGATGAAAGCCTCCCAGTTCCTGATCTCCACCCTTAAAGAAGCCCCCGCCGACGCCGAGGTCGCCAGCCACAAACTGATGATGCGCGCCGGGATGGTCAAGAAGCTCGGAGCCGGTATTTACAGCTACATGCCCATGGGTTTACGGGTTATCCGCAAGGTCGAAGCGATCGTGCGCGAAGAGATGAACCGCGCGGGTGCTATCGAGATCACCATGCCGGTGGTGCAGCCCGCAGAGCTGTGGCAGGAAACCGGGCGCTTCGAGAAGATGGGCCCGGAGTTGCTGCGGATCAAAGACCGGCACGAACGCGATTACGTGGTCCAACCCACCAGCGAAGAGGTGGTGACCGACATCATGCGGCAGGAGGTCAAAAGCTATAAGCAGCTGCCCAAAAACCTGTACCAGATCCAGACCAAATTCCGGGATGAGCGCCGACCCCGCTTTGGCCTGATGCGTGGGCGTGAATTCACCATGAAAGACGCCTACAGCTTTGACCGCGACGTCGACGCTGCCAAAGTCAGCTACCAAATCATGGCGCAGGCTTACCGCAAGATTTTTGACCGCTTCGGTTTGCGCTACCGTGCGGTGGCGGCTGACAGCGGTGCGATTGGCGGCGACCTGAGCGAAGAATTCCAGGTGATTGCCACCACCGGCGAAGACGCTATCGTTTACGCCACGGCAAGCAACTACGCGGCCAATATGGAAAAGGCCGAAGCGGCCGCCCCCAGCGCTGCGCGGCCTGCGCCGCAACAGCCTTGCACGCGATTGCCAACCCCGGGCAAAAGCACCTGCGCGGCGGTGGCTGAGATGCTGGGTTTGCCACTGGCTGCCACCGTGAAGTCGCTGGTTCTGGCGACAGACAGCGTGGACGCGGCCGGCCAGCCGCTGCCCGCGCAGGTCTGGCTGCTGCTGCTGCGCGGCGATCATGAGATGAACGAAGTCAAAGTCGGCAAGTTACCGGGTATGGCCGGTTTCCGGTTTGCCACGGTGCCCGAAATTGAAGACCACTTCGGCTGCAAGCCGGGCTATCTGGGGCCGATTGGCCTGCGCAAACCCGTCAAGCTGGTGGTGGACCGCGAGGTCGCAGTCATGGGCGATTGGATTTGCGGTGGTAACGAGGAAGACGTGCACATCACCGGTGTGAATTGGGGCCGCGACTTGCCCGAACCGGAGATGGTGGCGGATGCGCGCAATGTCGTGGCCGGCGACCCGGCTCCCGACGGCGGTGGCGTGCTGGCGATCGAGCGTGGCATTGAGATCGGCCATATTTTTTACCTGGGCACCAAATACAGCCGCGCCATGGAGGCGACATTCCTGGATGTCAACGGCAAGCCCCAGTACATGGAAATGGGCTGCTACGGCATCGGCATCACCCGCCTGCCGGCAGCGGCGATTGAGCAAAACCACGATGAGCGCGGCATCATCTGGCCCGATGCGCTGGCACCCTTCACGGTGGTACTGTGCCCGATCAGCGCGGACCGTTTCCCGCAGGTCAAGGAAGCGGCTGATGTGCTGTACGCTGATTTGATGACGGCCGGTATTGACGTGATTTTGGACGACCGGGGCGAGCGTCCGGGGGCCATGTTTGCGGACTGGGAACTCATTGGCGTACCGCACCGGGTCACCCTAGGCGACCGGGGCATCAAAGAAGGCATGGTCGAGTACCAACACCGGCGCGACAGCGCAGCCCAGAGCATTGCACTGGCCTATATCGTGTCCCACGTGAAGGCGCGGCTTGTGGTGTGATGGCTGCACCCGCAGGACTCGATCGGCGTCGCCTGCTGGGGCTGGCAGCGCTGGCTCCTGTGGCGCAGGTATGGGCCGGAGCCCAGTTGGAAGAACCGCTGGTTGATTCGGTCCGAACCGCCCTGAGCGCCGCAGTGCACAACAGCGCGCCGCCGGTGCCGGAGTTTGTCGATCCGACCCAGCGCGCGCGCTACCAGGATTGGCTGGGCGCTCAGGACAAACGGCTGGTGAAGCGTATGCCCGAGGGCAGCGCCCGCCAGGATTTTTTGTCTACGGTTTGGTACGAGGCCAAGCGCGCCGGTTTAGATGTGGCGCTGGTGCTCGGCGTGGTACAGGTGGAAAGCGCGTTTCGAAAATTTGCGATCAGCCGGGTCGGTGCCCGCGGCTTCATGCAGGTCATGCCGTTTTGGGCGCGGCTGATTGGCGATGGCGACCCTGGGGTTTTATTTCATACGCAAACCAATTTGCGCTTCGGCTGCGTCATCTTGCGGCACTACATGGACCGCGAAGCCGGTGATCTGTTCATGGCCTTGGGCCGGTACAACGGATCACGCGGCAAGGCGGCTTATCCAGATGCCGTTTTTGCTGCCACGCGGGCCTGGAACTACCCAGCGATTGGCTGAGCAGGGCCCGGTGTTCAGGCCGCGTCGCCGGCGATAACTTTTTGCAATTCGCCAGACTCGTACATCTCCGTCATGATGTCCGAGCCGCCAATGAACTCGCCTTTGACATACAGCTGCGGAATGGTCGGCCAGTTGCTGTATTCCTTGATGCCTTGGCGCACTTCCTGGTCTTCCAGCACATTGACGGTTGCAATGGTCTTACCGTCTAACCCGCAGCCTTTGAGGATCTGGATCGCTCGGCCGGAAAAGCCGCATTGGGGGAAACTGGCGGTCCCTTTCATGAACAAGACAACATCGTTGGATTTGACCAGGCTGTCTATGCGTTGCTGGGTATCGGACATGGAAACTCCTAAGCGAAAAATGCGAGAAAAAGCGACAAAGACATGATTATCCGGGAATGTGCCTGAACTCCTGATAATCAAGCCCTCGAAATCCGAAGGCTTCCCATGCTTATTGCCAAAGACAGTGCCGTCACCATCCATTTCCAGCTGGCCAACGCCCAGGGCAAAGTACTCGAAAAAAGCGAGCAGCCGCTGGCTTACTTGCATGGCGGCTACGGCAACATTTTTCCGAAAATCGAAGCGGCGCTGGACGGCCAGGGCGCAGGCTATGAGGTCGCGGTTGACTTGAGTCCGGAAGATGCTTTTGGCGTTTTTGACCCGGCCTTGCAGCAAACCATCCCCAAAACCCAGTTCCCACCCGGCGTCAAAGTTGGCGGTCAGGTCGAGGGGCGCGATGCCGAAGGCAATGCCCGCGTTTTCACCGTGGTGAAAATCAAGGGCCCCGAGGTGCATCTGGACGGCAACCACCCATTGGCTGGCCAGGCGCTGCGCTTCAGTTGCCGGGTTGTGGATGTCCGTAGCGCCTCGCAGGAAGAGATTGCCCACGGCCATGTGCATGGAGCCCATGGCCATCAGCACTGAAGTCGCGTCCTACAATGTCCCGATGAGCGCGCTACGCCCCGCATTTACCGAGCAGTTGCGCGAGGCGCAGGAGCTCAACCAATCGCTCTTATGCGTGGGTTTGGATCCCGATCCCGCCAAATTCTCGCTGCATTGGCGCGGCGACCCGCAGCGCATCTTTGACTTTTGCGCCGCCATCGTGGATGCCACCGCCGACCAGGTGCTGGCCTTCAAGCCGCAAATTGCCTATTTCGCCGCCTACCGCGCCGAAGACCAACTCGAGCGTCTGATCTCGCACATCCGCCAAGTGGCTCCGCGGGTGCCGGTGATTCTGGACGCCAAGCGCGGCGACATCGGCAACACCGCCGAGCAGTACGCGGCCGAAGCCTTTGTGCGCTACGGTGCCGACGCAGTCACCCTGTCGCCGTACATGGGTTTTGATTCGGTCGAACCCTATTTGCGCTATCCCGGCAAGGGCGCGTTTTTGTTGTGCCGCACCTCCAACCCCGGCGGCGATGATTTCCAAAATCAGCGCTTGGCGGACGTCGAAGGACAGCCCAAGCTGTTTGAGCGTATTGCCCAATTGGCTGCCGGTGACTGGAACCGCAACGGCCAACTCGGGCTGGTGGTGGGTGCAACCTATCCAGCCGAAGTGGCCCGCGTACGGGCTTTGGCCCCGACGCTCCCCTTGCTGATTCCCGGTGTCGGTGCGCAGGGAGGCGACGCCCATGCGACGGTGCAGGCGGCTTACCGCAGGACAGCCGGCGAAGTCAGCGGTCCCATCGTGGTGAACTGCTCCCGCAGCGTGTTGTACGCCAGTAGCGGTAGCGATTTCGCCTTGGCTGCGCGCGCCGAGGCCCATGCCACCCGGCTGCTTTTACAAGCGGCCAGGGGCTGAAACGCCCCGGGTATTTATTTCCCGTTGATTCCCAGAAGCTCCACCTCAAATAGCAGCGTGGCGTTGGGAGGGATGACACTGCCAGCACCGCGTGCGCCGTAGGCGATGGCCGCTGGGCAGGTGAGCTTGGCTTTCCCGCCGACTTTCATGCGCTGCACGCCTTCGGTCCAGCAGGGAATCACTTGGTTCAAGGGGAATTCGGTCGGTTCGTTGCGTTTGTACGAACTGTCGAACTCGCGCCCGTCGGGGAAGGTGCCCTTGTAATGCACCTTGACCAGATCCGTGGCTTTCGGGCTGGCGCCGGTCCCGTCTTTGAGTGCGCGGTAAACCAGGCCGGTGGTTGTTTGGGTGGCCCCTGGCTCCTTGGCTGCAGCAGCCAAAGTGGCATCTTGTGCCCATACGGCGTGGGACAGAACCAGGGCTGAGGCGGCCAACAGGGTACGGGTGTTGATTAAAAAGGTCATGGCGAGGTGGCGTAGTTGAGAAAGATGCCAGTGTAGCCAGCAGCGCTCTTTTCGGTTCGCGCTGGGCTGTGTCCTGAACCGCAGGTCTTAGGCCTCATGCCAATAGCGCGTTCACCCGTTTCACATAGGCCGCCGGGTCATCCGGCATACCGCCTTCCGCTAGCAAAGCCTGGTCAAACAGGATGTGTGCCAGATCGTGGAAGTGCACCGAGCCGCCGAGTTTCTTGACCAGCGGGTGGTCGGCGTTGACTTCGAGCACGGGTTTCACTTCGGGGGCCTTTTGACCGGCTTGCTTGAGCATGCGCGCCAGTTGCGTGCTCATGCCGTGGTCTTGCACTACCAGACAGGCTGGGCTGTCCACCAGCCGGGTGGTGACGCGCACGTCTTCGGCTTTGTCCTTGAGCGCCTCTTTCAGCTTAGCCAGCGTCGGCTTGAAGGTTTCGGCTGCGTCTTCGGCCGCTTTTTTCTCGGCTTCGTCTTGTAGCGTGCCCAGATCCACTGCGCCCTTGGCCACGCTTTGCAGCGGGGTGTCGTCGAACTCGTTCAGGTAGTTCAGCGCCCACTCGTCCACGCGGTCGGTCATGAGCAGCACTTCAATGCCTTTTTTCTTGAAGACTTCCAACTGCGGGCTGTTTTTGGCAGCGGCTAGGGTGTCGGCGGTGATGTAATAAACCGCCTCCTGGCCTTCCTTCATGCGGGCTTTGTAGTCGGCAAATGAGACGCTGGCTGTATCGCTGCTGGTTGAGGCAAAGCGCAGCAGCTTGGCCAGGCGGTCTTTGTTGGCAAAGTCTTCGCCGAGACCTTCTTTGAGCACAGCGCCGAACTCGTTATAGAAGCGGGTGTACTTGCCGACCAAGGCTTTGTCTTCTTCACTCACCACATCGGTCACGCCGTCTGTGGATGCCTCGGACGCCTTATCGTGCTTGGCCAGCTCTTCCAGCATGCCCAGTACGCGCTTGGTGCAGCCTTCGCGGATGGCTTTGACGTCGCGGCTCTCCTGCAGCAACTCGCGGCTCACGTTCAGCGGCAAGTCGGCTGAGTCCACCACGCCTTTGACAAAGCGCAGATAGGTCGGCATCAGCGCCTCGGCGTCGTCCATGATGAAAACGCGTTTTACATACAGCTTGATCCCAGCGGTTTTGTCGCGGTTGTACAAGTCCATGGGCGCTTTGCCCGGGAGGTACAGCAGTTGCGTGTATTCGGTACTGCCTTCGACCCGGTTGTGGGTGTGTGACAGGGGTGGCTCGGAATCGTGGCTGATCTGTTTGTAGAAGTCCTCGTACTGTTCCTGGCTGATGTCCTTCTTGGCGCGGGCCCAGATGGCGTTGGCCTTGTTGACGGTTTCCCACTCGCCGGTCTTGACCATGCCACCGGGTTGGCGGCCGCCTTTTTCGTCGTTCGGGTCTATCAGTTCGCCGTCTTTCCATTCCTCTTTTTCCATGAGGATGGGCAGGCTGATGTGGTCGGAATACTTGCCGATGATGCCCTTGACCTTCCAGGGTTGGGCGTAGTCGGTGGCGTCATCGCGCAGGTGCAAGGTGACGCTGGTGCCGCGCGCGGCGCGGGTGATGGATTCGACTTCGAACGCGCCGCCGCTGGCGCCGCCATCGCTGATCCAGCGCACGGCTTCGTTGGCAGGCAGCCCGGCGCGGCGCGACTCCACCGTGATCTTGTCGGCCACGATGAAGCCCGAGTAAAAGCCCACGCCGAACTGACCGATTAATTGTGAGTCGGCCTTCTGGTCGCCACTGAGTTTGCTCACGAAATCTTTGGTGCCGCTTTTGGCAATCGTGCCCAGGTTGTCGATGGCCTCCTGCTGCGACATACCGATGCCGTTGTCGGTGATGGTCAGGGTTTTGGCTTCTTTGTCCAAGGTGACTTTGAGCTGCAGCTCGGTGTCGCCGTCGAACAAGGCGCTGTTGTTGAGCGCCTCGAAGCGCAGTTTGTCGCAGGCGTCGGACGCGTTAGAGACCAGCTCGCGCAGAAATATCTCTTTGTTGGAATACAGCGAATGGGTTACCAAATGCAACAGTTGTGCAACTTCGGCTTGGAAATTCAAGGTTTGTTTGGTCATGGTCGTTGGGAACTGATAGAAAAATTACCGTTGGTGCCGGTTAAGGCTTGCCGGGACATAGGGCCGGGTGTTCGATTTTCAAGGCTGGGCGGCCTAAGGCCGCCGCGCGATGCGTCAAAAACGCTCGTGCGGTGCCAGATAGCGCCATTGTCCCACTGGCAAATGCCCCAGCATCACCTGGCCGATGCGCACCCTTTTCAGCCCCACCACTTTCAGTCCGACCTGCTCGCACATGCGGCGGATCTGGCGCTTTTTACCCTCGTGCAGCACAAAGCGCAGTTGCTGCGGGTTTTGCCACTCCACCTTGGCGTGCTTGAGCGCCTGCCCATCCAGCGACAAGCCGTGGCGCAAGAGTGCCAGCTTGGCCGGTGGAAACTGCGACTGCACGTCTTCGGTCACCGGGTCGTCATCGTCAATGCGGCTGAGTTGCACTGGTCGCGCCGGGGCCGCGTAGGTGGCGGCCGCGCTAGTCGCAGCGGCGACATTCTCGACGCCGGTATAGACCACGCGCACCAGGTATTCTTTTTCCAGCACACCGTCCTCGCCGATCAACTGGCGCGCTACCCGTCCGTCCTGCGTCAGCACCAGCAGGCCGGTGGAGTCGATGTCCAGCCGACCGGCGGGCACCAGACTTTTGAGTTGGCTGGGATGGAAGAAAAAGCGGGCGTTGTCCTGGTCCCAGCGGTTCTGCGGCTGCACCAGGGTGATAGCGGGCTCATGCCCGTCCTCGGCTTGGCCGCTGACCAGCCCCAGCGGCTTGTTGATCAGCACCGTCACTTGCTTGGCCTGCTGGCCTTTGGCGAGTTTGTCGATCTCGATCTGCACATCGGGCGCAACCTGCATGCCCATTTCTGCAAATTTCCCGTTGACTTTGACCCAGCCCTTGGCGATCCAGTCGTCCGCTTCGCGCCGGGACGCCAGCCCCAATTCGGCCATGCGCTTGTTCAGGCGCATGGTGCCGTTGGGCCCTTGCGCTGCGGTGTCGGTTTGGCCGGCTGGAATCGGTGCGCGGGTGCTGCTGCGCGGCGGGGGCGCGGCGCGGCGAAAGGTGGGTTTGGGTTCGATCATGTTCGGTTCGATTATGTTGGACGGCTCGCCCCGATGAAAAACGCCGACGCGCTCGGCTCTCACTGTCAGGTGATCGTGGCTCCGCCCCTGTACTATCAATCCATGCTCTACAAGTTCAAGTCCAAAGCCGCAGCCGACGTCATCATGCTCAATACCAATGGGCGTGAACTCTTAAAAATCTTGGGCAAAGATTTTCCCGAGCAACAGGCCCAGGGCATCCTGACCGTTGCGGAGATGTCGCAGGCCATCCAATCCATCGAGGCCGCGTTGGTGGCTGAGGCCCGCCAACTGGCGCAGTTGGCTTCGGAAGGCGACGCGCCGCTGCCTAGCCGAGGCGTCAGCCTGCGCCAGCGCTTGCTGCCGTTTTTGGCCATGGTTCGGGTTTGCCAGCAGGCCGGGCAGCCGATTGTTTGGGGTGTGTAGCTTGGGGTAGATCAAGGGTAAACCCTAGGCCGCGGGCGCAAGCAGTCTGTCGGTAACGCCGATTGAAAAAGTTACACTGAACGGTTATTAATTTTGGAGTAACCCATGAAAAGTACATTCGTTGCGGCGGCATTCGGGCTGGCCTCAGCCCTGGCCCTGGCCCAGTCCTATCCCACAAAAACCATCAGCATTGTGGTGCCGTTTTCTGCGGGCGGTCCAACCGACCGTGTGGCGCGTGATCTGGCCGAAGCGATGCGCAAGCCTTTGGGCGGAGCCACCATCGTGATCGACAACACCGCGGGCGCGGGTAGCTCTATCGGCTCCAACAAGGTTGCCAAGGCGGCACCGGATGGTTACACCCTTTTGCTGAACCACATCGCCATGGCCTCTATGCCCAACCAGTTGCGCAATATGCCTTTCAAAGTCGACACCGACTTCGAATACCTGGGCATGGTCAACGAGGTGCCGATGACCTTGATTTCCCGGCCCACCCTGCCGGCCAAGAACTACAAAGAGCTGGTGACCTGGATCGGCCAGAACAAGGGTAAGGTCAATTTGGGTAACGCCGGTATCGGTTCGGCTTCGCACCTGTGCGGCTTGATGGTGCAAAACGCCTTGCAGACGGATATGACATCGGTTCCCTACAAAGGAACCGCTCCTGCCATGACGGACTTAATGGGTGGACAGATCGACCTGATGTGCGACCAGACCACCAACACCAGCCAGCAGATCGAAGGCAAGAAAGTCAATGCCTTTGCTGTGACCACATCCAAGCGTCTGACGACTGCAGCCCTGAAAGATTTGCCGACAATGCAGGAAGTCGGCGTCAAGGGTTTTGATGTTTCTATTTGGCACGGCCTGTACGCGCCCAAAGGCACACCAGCTGATGTCATCGCGAAACTCAATGGCGCGCTCAAGGCGGCTTTGAAAGACCCGGAGTTCATGGCCAAGCAAGAGGCCCTGGGCGCCGTGATCATCACCGACCAGCGTACCGACCCAGCCGATCACAAGAAATTCGTGGCGTCTGAGATCGCTAAGTGGGGCCCTGTGCTGGCTGCTGCCAAGGCCTACATTGACTAGGTAGCTAACGCGCCGGTCTTTCAAACAAAAGGCCCTGATTGCTCGTTGGCAATCAGGGCCTTTTCACATTTGCAAGTATCTACATGTCGCCCCATGCGCTAGACCCGCAGCACCCTGAGCCGTTTGCCAGGCCATGGGTGTTGGCGGGCGCCTTGCTGCTGAGTTTTGTCTTCGGATCTTTGCACGCATTCAGTGCGCTCATGCTGCCCTTGCAAGTGCAGTACCAATCCGACCGGGCCAGTGTCAGTTTTGCTTATGCACTGGCCATTCTCTGCCTGACGGGTGGCGTGTTTATGAGCCGGTGGATTCTTCCGGTTTTGGGCGCGCGCGCAACCGCCTTGCTCTGCGGCTTGCTGGGGGCGGCTGGATTGATCGGGGTTGCGCGCGGCAATTCGCTCGCGGTTCTGTGGCTGGGCTATGGCGTGGTGTTCGGCGGTGTCAACGGCGTGGCCTACAGTCTGTTCCTCGACCGCGCCGCTGGTGCGCTGCCCGCACGACCTGGCTTTGCAATCGGGCTGGTTACGGCCGCCTATGGCGCCGGTGCCGCCGTATGCGCACAGTGGGAGGCCTGGATGCTGCAAGGCGGCTCGCCCGAGCAGGTGTTGCAATGGCTTGCGGTGGCACTGTTCGCTGCCTCCGCTCTGGCGGCCGTTGGGTTTAGCCCCGAAAAACGTGTCGCTTTGGGTCAGTCTGCCGCCGGATTGGCCATGCCTGCAGTGCCCGGTATGGACCTGGGATTCTTCTGGCTGGTTTACTTTTTAGGTGCCGCCGGTGGTCTTATGGCCATCGCGCATGCTGTTCCAATTGTTGATGCGCTCCAGGACGGGGCCGACTGGGGCCCAATGGCGCCCACCCTGAATGCGCTTGGCAATGTGTTGGGCAGCCTACTCGGTGGCCTGCTGGTGGACCGCTTGGGTTTGCGGCGGGCGCTCGCACTGCCGCTGGCGGTGCTGACGATGTCGCTATACCTCATCGCATCTGCCGCGGATCCGAAGCTGGCGCTCGCAGGTCTTTGCGCTTGTGGCATGGCGTACGGAGCCCTGATTGCCGTCGTTCCACTGGTGTTGCGGTCGCGTTTTGGGGCGGCTCGGTTCAATCAGACTTTTGGCGTGGTGTTTACCGCCTGGGGTAGCGCCGGCTTTCTGGGGCCGTTTCTCGGGGGCATGCTGTACGACCAGACAGGCAGCTACCAGCTGGCTTTGGGCTTGGCAGCAGGTTCGGCGGCCGCGGCGCTTGCGCTGGTTGGAGGATTTCCACGGTTTTTCCGTTTCCCGGTATCGGTCACCGGCAATCCGGGCCTCGCCTAAGAGGCTACAAGGCCAGCTCTTTGTATAATCGCGGGCTTCGCAGCGCTTTCGTGGCTCCGCGGCGAAGTTTATTCCCCACCTAAGAGGCTCCCGCTAGTGGAGCGCCGACCGTGGAAAAGAGCCCGGCAAACCCTCCCTAAAAGAGAGAAAAACTCATGTCAACTTTCAGCGCCAAACCCGCTGAGGTCGTGCACGAGTGGTTTGTGCTTGACGCGACCGATAAGGTCCTCGGTAGAGTAGCCAGCGAAGTTGCTCTCCGTTTGCGCGGCAAACACAAGGCCATTTACACACCTCACGTCGATACCGGAGACTACATTGTGGTCGTCAACGCAGCCAAACTGCGTGTCACCGGTGCCAAGTCCTTGGACAAAATTTATTACCGCCATTCTGGCTACCCCGGCGGCATTACGGCGACCAATTTCCGCGACATGCAAGCCAAGTTTCCCGGTCGTGCCTTGGAAAAAGCCGTCAAAGGCATGTTGCCCAAAGGCCCGCTGGGCTACGCCATGATCAAAAAACTCAAGGTGTATGGCGGTGCCGAGCACCCCCATACCGCCCAACAGCCCAAAGCGCTGGAAATTCCAGGAGTGACCTCATGATCGGTGAATGGAACAACGGAACCGGCCGCCGCAAGTCCAGCGTCGCCCGTGTCTTCATCAAAAAAGGCTCTGGCAAGATCACGGTCAACGGCAAAGACATCGAGGCGTTTTTTGGACGCCAAACCTCGATCATGATTTGCAAGCAGCCCTTGTTTTTGACCAACCATGCTGAAACCTTTGACATCATGGTCAATGTGGCTGGCGGCGGTGAATCCGGTCAAGCTGGCGCAACACGCCACGGCATCACCCGCGCGCTGATTGACTACGACGCGGCGCTCAAGCCCGCGCTGAGCCAAGCTGGTTTCGTCACCCGCGATGCCCGCGAGGTCGAGCGTAAGAAGATCGGTTTGCACGGCGCGCGCCGTCGCAAGCAGTTCTCTAAACGCTAAGCCTCCAGCGTCCGAACAAAACCGCCCCGGGTCACGCTTGGGCGGTTTTTCTTTTCATTTATCGCCATGCGCTTACGCCTGCTTCGCCGCCGATTAACGATCAGTGCGCCGCGCATGATGGTGCGCAGTGCGTTTCCTTGGCCTATTCGCTGGGCCTTGGCGGCGGTAGTCATTGGATTTTGTTCCGCCATTGGATTGTGGGCGTTCGAGTTCGGCCGCGAAATCGCAGGTATCGAAGGCGGAACGCAGGCCGAGTTGGTACGCTTGCGCGAGCGGGTGACTGTCTTGGACGCGGAGTTGGCCCAGACCCGTGGGCAGCGCGATGAGGCCCAATCCGTTGCGAATACGGCGAACACGCTGATCACGACGGAAAAGGTGTCATCCGAAAAAATACTCGCGCAGCTCAAGACCCTTGAGGACGAGAACCGGCGTTTGAAGGACGACCTCGGTTTTTTTGAGAAGTTGACACCTTCGCTGGGCGCGGAGGGGGTTACTATCCGGGCTCTTCAGGGTGATACACAGCCGGATGGAAAAATACATTGGCAGGTTTTATTGATACAGGCCAAAAAGAACCCTGCGGAGTTTTCGGGACGTATAGAGGTAGCGTTTGTGGGTGTGCTCAATGGCAAGCCCTGGACGGGTCCGGGCAGCGGCCCTGGCGGCGTCCCGGTCAAGTTAGGCCAGTATGGTCGGATCGAAGGTTTTTATGACGTTCCGCCGCAGGTGCTGATTAAAAGCCTCACCGTCAAATTGTTTGAGGGAGGCACATTGCGCGCCACCCAATCTGCCAAGATGTAGCGCTGTCACAAGAAAGGTTTGAATGCCATGTTTAACAAGAAAAAGCAACCCCCGCTCAAAAGTTTGATTGCCGGAGGCACACTTTTGACGGGTGATATGTCGTTTTCCGAGGGTCTGCGGGTGGAGTGCCAGGTCACGGGAAATCTGTCGGCCCAAGAAAGCAGCCCCAGCATTCTGGTGATAGCCGAAACAGCCGTTGTGGATGGTGAAGTCCGGGCCGATCACATCATCATCAATGGCGTCGTCAACGGCGCAGTCCATGCCAAGATGCTGCTGGAGCTGCAGCCCAAGGCGCGGATTCGGGGTGATGTGTTCTATGGCGCGCTGGAAATGCACGAAGGTGCGCTCATTGACGGCCGGTTGACCCCTATGCTGCCCGAAGAAAAGCACGCCCTCAAGCTTGCGGCGAACAACGCCTGAGCTTGTCGGGCACTGCCAAGAGGCCTTTTTGGCCCTCGCGATAATTCCCGACCGTTTTACTGTACTATTCTCCTCATCCATTTTTTCCGGAATCACCCATGAGCGCTTTAGCCCAAACCTCTGACCTCGACATGCCAGTCCCCATTGTTTTCACTGACAGCGCGGCAGCCAAAGTGGCGGACTTGATTGCAGAAGAGGGAAACCCGGAGTTGAAGCTGCGGGTTTTTGTGCAAGGTGGCGGATGCTCCGGTTTTCAATACGGCTTCACCTTTGATGAAATCACCAACGAAGATGACACCACCATGAGCAAAAACGGTGTCTCCTTGTTGATCGACGCCATGAGTTACCAGTACCTGGTGGGCGCAGAAATCGATTACAAAGAAGATCTGCAGGGAGCGCAGTTCGTCATCAAGAACCCCAATGCCACCACCACCTGTGGTTGCGGTTCGTCTTTTTCCGCCTAAAAACTCCCGCCGAAGTTCACGCAGGGTAGCGCGCGCCCAGTATCCGGGCACCGCGCGCGCCCGTCACCTCCGGGTTGCTTGCCATGACCCCTTGGTCATGTTGGCGCGCCAGCCAAGCGAAAGCACAGGCTTCGACCTGTTGCGCAGGCAAACCCCAGACGTCAGACACTTCCAAAGTGCGCTGCGGCATCTGCGCGCGCAAGCGCTCCATCAGGTCGCTATTGCGCACCCCACCGCCACAGACGATCACCGTAGCCGCCACGCTGCCTTCCATGGCATACGCAACAGCCCAGGCACTCAGCTCCGCCAAGGTGGCTTGGACATCCTGGGCACTGACGGCGTCAAAGCGCGCCACATGGTGATGAAGCCATTCCGCGTTGAACAGGTCGCGCCCGGTACTTTTGGGGCCGGGCAGGTGAAAAAACGATTCTGCTTGAAAGGCCGCCATCAAACCCGGATGCACCCTGCCCGTGCGCGCCCAAGCCCCGTCCGCATCGAAATCGCCCTTGTGGTGTTGTCGGTACCACAGGTCCAGCAGCGTGTTGGCGGGGCCGCAGTCAAAGCCGATCAACGGCACATCCGATTCGGCGCCCAAGAGCGTCACATTGGCAATCCCGCCTAAATTGAGCACTGCCCGCGCTTCACCGGTACGGCCAAAAACGGCCTGGTGGAAGGGCGGGACGAGCGGTGCGCCCTGGCCGCCGGCTGCCACATCGCGGCTGCGGAAATCGGCAATCACATCGATTCCGCACAGTTCGGCCAGCAGCGCAGCTTGGTTGATTTGCAGCGTGTAACCCACACCGCCATCTATTCGCGGCATATGCCGTACGGTTTGACCGTGCGCCCCGACCGCCGCGACACGGTTCTTGGGTACACCGGAGTTTTCCAGTAAGTCACGTACCACCGCGCCATACACCTCTGCCAATGCATTGCCCGCCAGTGCGGCGCGGTGCAACTCGTTGTCACCGGATTGGTTCAGTGCGTGAAATGTTTCTCGGAGCGGCTGTGGTAGCGATGCCGTGGCATGCCACAAGACCCGTACCCGACCACCCGAAAAGTCAACCAGTACCCCGTCAACACCATCCAGTGAGGTGCCCGACATCAAGCCAATGTAAAGCTTTTCTTGGTTCACAAGGAGAAGGGTTCGCGCAGCACGGTCAGCGCGCGGCCCGCTTACTGCGCGCTGGCCTGGCTCACCAGCGCGGCGGCTGCCAATTGCGCCTGTGCCGCAGCCGCCTGCTGCATAAACGCTGCACGCAGCGCGCCGTTCACCGGCGCACCAGGCGCGCTACGGGCGAATTTTTGGGGATCCTGGAAAGCCCCATTCACCCGGAATTCAAAGTGCAGGTGCGGACCGGTAGCCCACCCCGTTGCACCCGTCAAGCCGATGGTTTGACTTTGGCGAACTTTTTCACCCGCCCGCACCAGCAGCTTGCTCAAATGTGCGTACACCGTGGTTTGCCCGGCGCTGTGCTGAACAAAAACCACATTGCCGTACCCGTTTTGCATACCGGCAAAAGACACCACGCCGTCGGCGACGGTACGCGCCGGCGTGCCGGTTGCGGCCGCGTAGTCCACCCCGAGGTGGGCGCGCCAGGTTTTCAAAATCGGATGGAAGCGCATAGAAAAACCGCTCGTAACCCGGGAAAACTCCAAGGGGGAGGAGAGAAAGTCGCGCCGCAAGCTATCGCCCTGCGGTGTGTAGTAAGCCCCTTTTTCCGGTCCGTCTTTGGGATCATGGAACCAGACCGCCTGGTAATTCTTGTCGCCGCTGACGAACTCTGCGCTTAGGACCCTACCGAATCCCAGCACCTCGTCGTCACCCAGCAGCGCTTCATAGACCACCGCAAAGCGGTCGCCTCTGTGCAGGCGGTGGAAGTCCAGGTCGCCGGAAAAAATCTCGGCCAATTGCACCGTAATGCTGTCGTTGATGTGCGCTTCCTCAGCGGCCGCAAACAGGTTCGAGGTGATGGTTCCGCTGCCCAGCCGGGTGCTGGCCACCAGCGGCAGGGTCTGCACCTCCGACGCATAGCCTTCGTCCGTCTTGCGCAGGGTCCAGCGCCCGAAGGTGTTATCCGAGTTAACCC
>Ga0209552_1000163_pt1 | contig 21063 bp, 22 predicted proteins | sample LauGreFaBDMM15SD_2_FD_188214 | JGI IMG/M metagenome (GOLD analysis project Ga0209552, IMG submission 188214) | Freshwater lake microbial communities from Lake Michigan, USA - Fa13.BD.MM15.SD (SPAdes) (version 2) | ecosystem: Environmental > Aquatic > Freshwater > Lake | place: Lake Michigan, USA... | reverse complement strand
ATGGGAGTCGTCGACCACCGCAAAAAAAGTTCCAAAACCCTTATCTGTAGCAGAGAGGGTATCTCCCGTGCGGACGTTCACCGCATAAACGGAATCAGGTAGGTTTAAAGCAGTCCACTGAAAACCAATGCTACGCCATTCTTCGGTGCAGATTACTCCTTCTTTGCAGCCAAGTGCCAGAAAGCCAGCTGCGAACAGGGCAATGAACCTATTTTTTAGCATCCTGCTCAAATTCAAGGGAGGCACTGTTCACGCAGTAGCGAAGCTTGGTCGCAGTCGGACCATCGTTAAATACATGGCCTAGGTGGCCTCCGCATTTTTTGCATAAAATCTCAGTACGGACCGTTCCATGACTGTAGTCTGGCTTCTCAATTACGTTGGATTCGGGTCCCTGTTGGTCAAAGCTCGGCCAGCCGCAGTGCGCGTCAAATTTGCGGTCGCTGATAAAAAGTGAAGCGCCACATCCCGCACAGGTGTAAGATCCGGGCTCAAAATGCTTGTCGAACTTGCCGGTACCAGGGTACTCGGTCCCTTTCTGGCGTAGAATTTTAAATTGTTCTGGAGTAAGAATAGAACGCCATTCGGCGTCGGTCCGTTCCACAGTAAAGGGGGTATTGCTCATTTTAGTAGGGGTATTTTGGCAGGAAGCCATGGTTCCAAAACCTAATATTGCTAAAAGCAGACCAAAGATTCTCATGGGAATCACTACTGCAATAGTTAGACCAAAAAAGTGCCCTGGACTGGACTCGAACCAGCACAAGCATAGCTCACCACCCCCTCAAGGTGGCGTGTCTACCAATTTCACCACCAGGGCGACACTTTCATGATCAAGAACGTTTTAGTGACTCGACTGGGATTCGAACCCAGGACCCATACATTAAAAGTGTATTGCTCTACCAGCTGAGCTATCGAGTCGTTTCGCTAACGAGGCTGCAAATATAGTTCAATTGCACAAAAACAGAGGGCCTATACCTAGATTTGTAAGCACTAATGAACACCTGGTATTTGTGGGGCTATATGGGCTCGGGAAAATCGTCCATCGGACGCGCAGTTGCTCGAAATTTAAATCTGGAATTCAAGGATTTAGATAAAATAATCTCCGAAGAATCGGGCATGAGTATTTCTGATTTCATAGGCAAGCGCGGGGACTTAGCCTTTCGCAAACTGGAGCGGCAGATGCTCCTGGAGCATCAGGACTTCGCTGGAATATTCTCTTGCGGAGGGGGAACACCATGCTACTACGACAATGCTGAGTGGATGGTTTCCAAGGGGCAAACCGTCTACCTCAGGGCCTCCCCAAGCTGGCTGCACCATCGCTTGGCTGCAAGCCGATCTCGGGGCATAAAGCGTCCGCAATTAATGGGCGTTGCAGACCAGGATTTAGGGGAATTTATTGCAAAGCATCTGTTTGAGCGACAGCATTTTTACCAAATGGCGCATCACAAAATTGCAGTAGACCAGAACCCGGCAGAGCATGTTGTCGAGGCCTTGGAGCGCTTAATCAGACCAAATACGTAGTGCAGGGGCTGTTCCAATCGACCTCAACGCGCTCGTGCAGCCCGGTGCTTAAAGAAATTCCTTTGATGTCAGCCTTGACTGGGAAGCGTTTATGGTTGCGATCCACAAGAACCACCGTGGTAATTCGTCCCATGGACGCCGTCAGAAAGTAGGACAGGGCATAAAGAAGAGTTGCCCCGGAATTTAGAACGTCATCCACTACCACCACATGGGCGCCTTCGAGGCTTAAGGCCGAGGCGGAGGCTCGCGTTCCCTCCATCGTAGGCTGTCGCTTATTGACTTCAATTTCAATAAGTTCTGCTTCCAGGTGAGGCTTTAAATGGGCTTGGATTCGCTGTGCCAGGCTATAGCCTGAATTGCGGACCCCTGCAAGGACCAATCGTTCACCTTCGCGGTGGCGTTCCAGTACCTGCCAAGCCATGCGTTCCACGGTCCGCGCCATGCGGCGGTCGTCCAAAATGAGCGTGCGTTCTCCCATGGAATAAATTTATGCTTCGGTTGCGGACTTTGCGCGCATCAGCACTACCGATTCTACGTGAAATGTTTGCGGAAACATATCAACACCTTGAACGGTCGCTACCTCATAGGCCTCTGAGAGCATCTGTATGTCGCGCGCTTGGGTAGAGGGGTTGCAGCTGACGTACACGAGTTTTGGGGCTTTAATTCGAGCGAGTTCCGCTACCACAGCAGGGTGCATGCCTTCGCGAGGCGGATCCACTACCACCACGTCGGGACTACCATGGCGGGCTACAAATTCCGCGGTAAAGATTCGGCGCATGTCACCAACCTCGAAGGTGGCGTTGGAAATTCCGTTCCGCTCTGCATTGCGCACGGCTGCATCGACGGCTTCGCGCACGCTTTCAATACCCACAACTTTGCCGGCGATTTGTGCCATAAACAAGGCAATGGTGCCGGTGCCGGTATACAGGTCATAAACGGTTTCTCCGCCCTTGAGCCCTGCAGCAGTCAATGCAACGGAGTAGAGTCGATGGGCCTGAAGCGGGTTGGTCTGGTAAAACGACTTTGGACTTATCAAAAACTTGAGGGCCCTTCCTCCCTCTAGAGCGGGCTCCATTTCTTCTTCGAGCGATTCCGCACCATAGAAAAGATTCAAGTCCACGTCGTACATGGAATCGTTGACCTTCTCGTTCAAGCCCCAATAGAGGCTTACGAGGCGATCAAACTTCTCGGTGATGCGGTGCATCATGGTAAATCCGTCGGGGCCTGGGTGCTCGCCCCACTGAATAATCATCATCCAATCGCCCGCCTGGTTGCTTCGGAGCATGGCCACTCGCAGCGCGCCTACCTTGGCACGGGGCTGCCAAAAGCTAATTCCCAAGGCGAGGGCCTCATCGCGGACCGCATTGCGGATTTGGTTTCCGTAGTCGGGAATGAGGTGGCAGTCCTGCACGTCTAGGATTTTGTCCCAGAAGCCCGGGACGTGAAAGCCTAGACCCGGCTCGCTTGCTGCATCGGGATTGGCTTCGAGCTCTACGCGGGTTCTCCATCGGTTGTTGGTGAAGCTGAATTCCGTTTTGTTCCGGTATCTAAAGGGTTCGGGTGCAGGAATAAAAGGGTGCCAGACCACACCATCGCGGGGAACAGAACCAACGCGAACCAACTGCTCCTCCACCTCTGCAGCCTTGAATTCCGCCTGGCTTGGGTATCCAAGGTGCTGCCAAGGGCATCCCCCGCAGGATTCGGTATGCTTGCACGAGGGCTCCACGCGCAGGGGGGACGGGCTTATCACCCGATCAACGCGCCCTTCGAAGTAGCTCTTCTTGCCTTTGATGACGCGAACGTCTACCACGTCGCCTGGAGCCGCGCCGCGAATTAATACTGTTTTGCCGTCGTCGGTCTTACCCACGGCCACGCCACGCCCACCGGCGCGGTCTACCTTAATGTTTTCGAGAATCACAGGGTAAAGGTAGGGGACTATCTTTGGGTAAATCCTTGCATCATGAAGCCATACGACTACATCTCCCTGGAAGACCGGTACGGTGCACACAACTACCATCCACTCCCGGTAGTTCTGCAGCGCGGAGTCGGGCCCTATGTATGGGACGTCGAAGGCAAGAGGTATTTCGATTTTTTGAGTGCATACAGTGCGGTAAATCAAGGTCATAGCCATCCTCGGATCATTGAGGCTCTGGTGGATCAAGCCCAGACCCTGGCCCTAACTTCTAGAGCCTTTCACAACGACCAACTTGGCGCTATGGAAGAGGCATTGGCCAACCGATTTGGCTACGACAAGGTTTTAGCCATGAATTCTGGAGCAGAAGCGGTCGAGACCGCCCTAAAGCTTGCGCGCCGCTGGGCCTACGACGTCAAGGCGGTAGCGCCCAACCAAGCCCTAATTCTTGTAGCCCAGCAGAACTTTCATGGCCGTACGTCAACCATTACCTCGTTCTCGAGTGACCCCGACTCTTATGGCGGATTTGGTCCTGCCATGCCTGGATTTCAAATAATTCCCTACAACGACCTTCTCGCCTTGGAGCAGGCCCTTGCCAACCCCAAGGTGGCCGCTTTTTTGGTCGAACCCATTCAGGGCGAAGCGGGGGTTAATGTGCCCTCTGAGGACTACATGGCCGGGGTTGCAGCCCTTTGTCGATCAAAAAAGGTACTCTTTATGGCCGACGAAATACAGACCGGCATCGGCAGAACGGGTTCTTGGCTAGCCACATGCGGCAGCTGTGGCTGCTCCGGCGGGCGTTGCGAGCGAGACCCTAAAACCTATGTGCGCCCCGACGTGCTCATTCTAGGCAAGGCTCTTTCGGGTGGAGTCTATCCAATTTCGGCGGTCCTGGCCGACGACGAGGTAATGCTCACTATCAAGCCGGGCCAGCATGGATCCACGTTCGGTGGCAATCCCATTGCGGCCAGAGTAGCCCAAGTGGCACTTCAAGTAGTGGAAGACGAATTGCTTATGCAGCGTGCGCGCCGTCAAGGAGCGCATTTTAGGGCGACCTTAGAACGGGAGTTCGCATCTAACCCTTTGGTTGCCGAGGTTCGCGGTCGCGGCCTCCTTAACGCGGTGGTCATCAATACCCCCGAAGATTCTGATTTGGCCTGGAACATCTGCTTGGCTCTAGCTGCCAACGGGGTACTTGCCAAGCCTACGCATGGAAGCATTATTCGCTTTGCTCCGCCACTGATTCTAACCGACGCAGAGATGGACGATGCCCTGTCTCGAATCGTTAGGACGGTGAATGAATTCCAATAAATAGGGGTCTCTGCCGCCTCAGCAATTGGACGAGGTCGTCTTTAGTCCTTAGGGGGCCAAGTCGCAATCCAGTCCTGGTACATCCCGTTAAAACTCTTGTGAACGCTTTCTAAAAATTCCGGAGTAACTGTTGCCCAAACGGCTGTGGGGCTTGGGAAGCGGTCAATGGGGTAGCGGTAGGTTTGCTTCATCGGACCCGCCTCGATTTCAACCAGGTAGTTCGTGCCAAAATGAAAGAGTTGAATGCGAAAGGTCGGGTGGGGGAGTTGGTCTACAACGCGCATGCTTAATATTTAAAAATCGGCCCGAAGACTCAGGTTTATTAGTCTATTGGTGAGGTAGTTGGGCACGGCATACTGGCTGGCGGTGCTGATGTCCATTACCCAAAAATAACTCGCCGTGTTGCGGATTTCTAAAAGATTATAGGCTTCCAGCGCGATTCGGGGATGGATTCCGCGCCAAGCGGGCAAAACGCGTTCAAAGCCTAGGTCCATCCGGCGGTAGGGCGGGGCTTTGAAGGGTTTGGGGTTTTCAAGGGGCAGTCCAAAGGGGAATCCGCCCGTAACGTTGGCCACTAAATAGACCCTGTTATTGGGTTGACCAGGCAGGTGGTCTTCTATGCGCATGCTGAAGGCGAATCGGTAGTCGGTTCCGCGCCGTTGCCAACCCTCATTGAACTGTTCGCGTGCCCTAAAAAGAGACAGCGATACCCAAGATTCGGCGTCGCCAACCCAGGTGCTGTGCAGTTGCTGGTCCAGTCCGTAAATGATGGCTCGTCCTGGCTGGGTTCCGAGGTAGCGAATTCGCATGCCGTCTTGCTCGAAGGCGAATGCCCGATCCTGGTACTTGAGGTAGGCTTCAATTTGGTACATCCAAGGTCGGCCCAGTCGGCTGCCGTATAGTTTGGTTCCAGTGATCAAATGCCAGGCGTGCTGCATGCGGGCGTCCGTTTCGAGCCCATTGGCAGTCCAATTGCGGAGTTCGCGCACCGTTGCGGTTTGCGCATAGCTTCCGGCATTGAGGTAGGCGAGCCAATTGCTTTGACCAGTGGGGCTAAACGAAAGCGAGACCCTGGGGCTCCATCGCCACTCCCCCGAGCGGCTATCGCGCAGAATTCTCTGGCCAAAACGCAGGTGAACCGTTCGCTTCGGGCCAACCCAGTTCTTACTCCAAGTCATGGATGCCCAGTTTTTCACGTTGTTAAGGAGTCCGGCGCTTTGCAGTACCGAGTGCAATTCCAAGGTGCTGTCCGCAGTATAGGATGTATCGTTCGGTCCAATTGCCACTATCGTAGGCTGGTGCATTAAGCTGTAGCCGGCAGAGTCGAGATTGATCCATTCGTGAACTCGATCCTGGGCAAATTGCATGCGTTGGCCAATGGTCCAATTAAGCTGTGCGGACTCGCTAATAATATGGCTCCCCCGCAGGGCAGTGTGAACGTCCCGGACCCAGAGGTCATTGCGGGCATAGCGCTGAAAGCCGCCACTGCCGCGCAGGTAGCTTATATCGCCAAACTGGTCTGAGCCCATGTTGCTGTTGACATCGCCAAGTCGGTAGGCGGATTCTATGTCGGAGTGCTCTACCTCCAAGGCCTGAGAAAGGCTGGCCTCTGCATCGATGACGCTTCGCTGGCCGAAGGCCCGACGGGTTCTCCACCCGGCAAAACCATTTTGAAATCCATAGTATTCGGTTCCGGCCATGGCAACCTGTAGCCGGAGTACCTGAGTCACGGTTCCGAATTCGGTGGTTCTGCTCTCGGGGGAGAGGCGGAATCCGTTTTGCTGCACAATACCCAGAAATTCGTGGTGCCAAGCACCATGGCGGCCGGACCAAACTACCTGTGCGTCGCGGGAGTCCGCCCTAAAGTCGCCAAACACGTCGCCGGTACGGGCAAAGAGTACATTGCTTCGGTACCGAATGCCTATGCCAAGGTTGCCCTGCCATAGGGTGGCTCCACCCGAAAAACCGCCAAGCCGAACCCGTGCACGGGAGGAATCAACCCTACGGTAGTTCACCTCAAGGGCGGAGGCGAGTTTGTCGCCCAATTCGGCGTTAAATCCGCCTGCCGTGAAGGTCAACGACGATACAAGGTCTGGGTTGAGCACGCTAAGGCCCTCTTGCTGCCCCGACCGCGCAAGCTGGGGACGGTAGAGTTCAAATCCGTTGATGTAGACTAGGTTCTCGTCGTAGGTACCCCCTCGCACGCTGTACTGGCTGCTGAGTTCGTCGCTGGCCACTACGCCGGGGAGAGTCCGCAAAAGCGACTCTACCGAGCCCGTGGCGGTACCTAGGCCTCCCAAAGTGCCTGATTTAATTCGAACTTCACTCGTTTGAGCGCGAACGCGTTCTCCGGTTACCGTTGCTTCCTGCAGCAGGGTTTTGCGCGGAGTACTGTCTTGGAGTGCCACCAATAATAGGGCGGCGGCAAGTGCACTCAAGAGTTAGCGCTTTTTGAGGGATTCAAAAAACTGTGCCCAAGCAAAGGGGTTGCTCAAACGCCCAAGAATGGCGCTCGCTCCGTTGCTGCCGTAGAACCGGCCCGCGTTGTAGAGCTGCTGCTCTTGGGCCTGAATGATGTACCGTTGCATTTCGTTTGAACTCATGCCCATCTGAGTAGCCTTTTCTTTAAGTGCTTGTATGGCAAGATTTTGAAGGGCAACATCGCGTTCTGTAGTTTCGATTTTCATACGCAGAAGTTCGCGATTCAAGTCTTCGGGGCGGGGCCAAGGGTAGAGCGTCACCTCGTCGAGTTCCACGCTATTCCAACGCATATACACGGTGGCGAGGTAGCTTGTTCCATGAAGCGAGTCCGATACCCAAAGTCGCTCATCCTCAAAGCCCAAGCGCCTAAAACGGATGCTGTCTCCCGGTACCGCCGTGATGCTAAAGAAACCGTCGTCTCCCGAAGTGGTTGTGGTTGATCGACCACTAATCCAAAGCCTAGCATTGGGTATAGTTTGAAGGCTCGTGTCGCTCGTTAGAATGATGCCACTGACCTGCACTACGTTCTGCGCCCTGACGGCCAGCGCCAAAAGTGCAAATGATAGGGCCAAATAATGCTTCATAATACGGTTGTAAAGTTAGTGAGGTTGCCTACCTCGTCCCGAACCCGTACCACAAGTTTCCCCTTTGTGCTGCCGGCGTCGGCATACATGGAGTTGGATTTTAGATCCAAATGCCCCCAAATCCATTTTCCATTGAGCGTAATTTCAACGATTTCAGAATCCAGTTCATCCTGCACGCTGATCCATACCCTGCCGTTTGGGTCGACCCGAAGCAGTTCGCAGTGCGGACCCTTGGCATCGATGCGGACTTCTGCAGACCCGCATGTCTTGGAGGTAAAAAGTATGCGCCCGTCTGCGCTGCGTGAACCCGGAATTTTTGCCGAACCCCGACCGTCGTGCACGGATAAATAGGTCTTGTCCCGGAGGCCGTCTGCAAGCTGGCTGGGGTCCCAAGAGTAGGTAACCGGCTTAATTGCTGCGACGTCTGGCTTTACACCGATTTTGGTTCCATTGGAACTTAGGCTGATGTTTTGCTCCATAGCAAAGCATCCTGCGGGCAATTCAAGGCTCCAATCGCCGTCGCTAATTTTGCGGAGCGGTTGGGCACTCCCGGGGTTTGGTTGGGCGACGCGAACCCTGCCCGCCCAAATAGGGCTACCTCCAGAATTCACCGCAAGGGAGTAGGTTCCGTCTGATTTTGGCCATGTTTGCTTGAGCTTCCAGCCTGGAGCAGGTTGGGTGGGGCTGGGATGAATGTGAAATCCTCGAATCCCTTGCTGGCGATGCAAATCAAGGGCAAGTCCTGCGTCTGCGCCGCGCTGAACGTCAAAAGTCCATTGCCGCAATGACCAAATGCTGCGCAGGCTGTCTGAAACTTCCACCTCAAAGCCTTGTTCGGGTAGGGTAAGCGCCAAATCATACCAATTATTCACCGATGCGGAGTCTGCTATTTTTCGCCATCGTCCGTTTTGCTTAGCCCATAGTTCAGGCCGAGCTCGGGGCAGGGGTATGCGCAGTCCCATTGTTATGGGGTCCAGTATTTCTTCGCTTTCTCGGTCGCGCATTTCAAAATGCAAGTGGGGCCCGCCCGATGCGCCGCTGTTCCCGGATTGTGCGATCACTTGGCCGCCGACAATAGGCAAGGAGCCTTTGGCGGGATATAGGTCAAGGCGGTAGGCATTGCGCCGCTCGGCCTCTTGGAGTACGTAGGCCCATAGTTCTGGGCTGAATGACTCGAGGTGCGCATACACGCTGGTATGTCCGCTAGGATGGTCCACGTAGAGCGCCCAGCCGTAGCCGTCGGGTCTGATGACGATGCGCCGAACCCAACCGTCGGCCACGGCATAGACGTTTTTGCCGGTTACCGCGCCAGTCCTTAGGTCAATTCCGCTGTGAAAGTGGTGGTTGCGCAGCTCTGCAAGTTCCCCCGAAACGGAGAGCACTCCGTCAAGGGGCTGATGGACAATCTGGCCTTGTGCCCAGAAGGGCAAAAGAAGTAGGGTCCAAAATTGTACACTGGGCATGGCTCCAAGATAGAAATTCCCGTGCCAAACTGCTACCTTTGATTCATGACGGATTCTGGCGATCGCATTAGTGTCATTCAATCGCAGGTACACGATTTGATTGAGAAGTACCGGCTTGCCGTGGTTGAGCTCGAGCAGCAGGCTCAGGCGCTCGTAGAAACGTCCAATGCTGCCAATGAATTGCAGCAAAGAGTCAGCAGTTTGCGAAGCGAGAACGAAGAGCTTCGCCTAATGCTAACCTTTAACGGAGACGCTGCCGCACGGGCTAATTTGGTCAAGCGTCTTCAAGCCTGGTCGAGAGAAATTAATCAGGCCATTAATAAGATTCCGCAATGAGTACAGACCCAATTCGCATAAAGGTTGCGATCGGAGGCCGAACCTATCCCTTGACGATTCCGCGCAACGAAGAAGAACAGGTCCGCAAGGCCGTAGCGCTTCTGCAGACTACCGTGGGTCGTTTTGAGGAACGCTATGCCGTGGGAGACAAACAGGATGCTCTTGCGATGGCTGCGCTTCAGATGGCCAATCAGGTGGCGAGCCTTCAGGCGGCCCCAGCGGCAGCCCTTGACGCCAAAGAAGACCTTCGCCTCAAGCAAATACAAGCACAGTTGGATGCCGCTCTTGGCACCCTTCGCACTTCTTTATAAGGGACTTAGGTCGATTGTTTTGGGCGAAATGGCATTGCGCATTGCCCAATAGGCCTGGTAGTTTGCAGACCAGGAGCGGCGGTCGGCTACGGCGCCCTCCAGCCATCCTTGTTCCTTGAGGTAGGCTTCGCAAAATTGTCGAATGGGGGAGTTCGAGGGAATCCAGTCGTCTACCAATCCTTCGCGGGCTGCGATGTCTTGTATGGATTGGGTCGCTGGCCACTGGACCATTGCGCGTCGGCCTACCTTGGCTGCAAGTTCTAGGTCGAGCACGTCGTCAAAAACGAATCCCCAGTCCGCTGCGCTAATGCCCCAGGCCTGCTCCAGAATTGGGATTGCCTTGGTCTTGTCGCGGACGTAGTACAAGAAGTGGTCGAAATGCTCGCGCTGCGCCACGTATTCTGCGGTAGGGTTTCGCTCCCCAGTGATTAGGGCCACCCTGAGGACTTCGCCGGTTTGGTCGAAGTGAGCGAACCGGAGCAGATTGAGGCCCATGGTATCGTGCTCACTAAAGTCGGACTGGCCGTCTTGCTTCTTGCGGCCATTGGTCCAAACGCCGTCCCAATCCAGTGCTAAGGCCCGAATTTTCACCCTTAGTTTAGGTCTTGTATGTCAATCAATCCTAGCGCATTACCATTATCATCTTCAACTAGAAGTTGATCAACCTTGGTTTCGGTAAAACGGCTAAAGGCCTCCTGCAGCAGTGCCGACCCCGAGATGGCCAAGGGTGGGCGCAGGGCATGCATGCTTCTGATCGAGGAATTAGTGTCGAGCTTGCTGGTTTGCTCCATGAGCCTGCGAAGGTCTCCGTCGGTGAAAAGACCGATTGCGCGCTGGTTTTCAGCCAGTACCACGGCGCCAAGTCCGCTTAAGGTCATGGCGACCAGGGCCTCGCGCAGGGGCGAGTCGGGAGAAACGATGGGCTGATTGGCCCGCAAAACCTGCTCTACGCGCACCGTCATACGCCGGTGGTCTTCGTCAAACTGCGCAGAGCCTAGCGAGGTGAGGTGGTTGTTGGGCAGCAGCTGCACTACCGACCATGGAACCGTTACGGCGTCCACACCAAGATCCATGGCATTGCGTACGTGCTCGCTGTGGCGCACCGAAGAGAACATAACCTTAGACCGGTAGGAATGCCGGTCCTTGAAGGCTACAATAGAGTCGACTAGGGCCAGCGCGTCGGTGCCCTGATCCTGCAGCCGCCCCACCAAGGGGCAGACGTAGGTCGCGCCGGAGTTCATGGCCATGTAGGCCTGCTGGGGCGTGTAAATGAGATGCACGTTGGTCATGATTCCGTCCTTGGTCAGGCGCGCGCAGGCTTCAAGGCCGTGCAGCGAAACGGGAATCTTAAATACTGTAGTTTCGCGATTCAGGCCAAGACTCAAGAGGCGATTGGCCTCATTAACAATCTCTTGCGCGGAGTTTCCCAGCGCTTCGATTTGAATAATCGGAACCTGTTTGGCCGTCTCGAGCAGCCAATGGTCCACATTGGTAATGCCCTGTCGCTTCAAGAAGGTCGGCGTGGTGGTAAGTCCGTGAAAAATACCGAGCTGAAATGCCGCAGAAATTTCTGAAGGGTTGGCGGAGTCAAGATACAGTTCCATAGGGCCAAAGTACGAAGCCCTGTGCGTACTTTGCAGGCAAAAGCCCTAGTTTAGACTATGAAAAAGCTCTTGGTTGCAAACCGCGGCGAAATCGCCATAAGGGTGATGCGTAGCGCTCGCCGGATGGGAATCAAAACCGTAGCCATTTATTCGGAGGCGGACCGGGGCTCCGCCCATGCAGATTTTGCCGACGAGGCCTACCTAGTTGGACCCGCTCCGAGCGCTCAGAGCTACCTCAATGCGGAAGCTATTCTGGCGGTTTGCAAGATTTCCGGAGCCGATGCGGTGCACCCAGGATATGGATTTTTGAGCGAAAATGCTCGCTTTGCGGAGCAGGTTGAGTCTGCGGGCATCGCATGGATTGGACCGCCGCCCTTGGCAATTCGGGTCATGGGCGACAAGCTTTCTGCCAAGGCAGCGGCAGCGGAATTCGGCGTTCCCTTGGTGATGGGCAGCGACGGAGCATCCCCAACCGCAGCAGACGCCCAAGCGGTAGCCGACCAAATTGGATACCCGGTAATGCTAAAAGCCTCGGCGGGCGGAGGCGGCAAAGGCATGCGGGTGGTTCATTCTTCGTCGGAGGTACGAGAGGCCTTTGAAAGCGCTGCCTCGGAGGCCCTAAAGTCCTTTGGTAACGGCGAGGTCTTTGTGGAAAAGTTCGTTACCGCACCGCGGCATATTGAGATTCAGGTGCTATCGGACCAGTTTGGCAATCATTTGCACCTTTTTGAGCGGGAATGCTCGGTGCAAAGGCGCCATCAAAAAGTAGTGGAGGAGGCCCCGAGTACAGTTCTGACTCCCGAACTACGCTCGGCAATGGGGGAGGCGGCCGTCAAGGCGGCCAAGAGCTGTGGCTACGTTGGCGCGGGTACCGTGGAATTCATTTTTGATGCAAGCGGCGCTTTTTATTTTCTAGAAATGAACACGCGGCTGCAGGTCGAGCATCCGGTAACCGAGGAAGTCACTGGCTTGGATCTCGTCGAAGAACAGATTCGCATTGCCCGCGGCGAAGCGCTGCGCTACCGTCAAGAGGACATCAAGCTCAAGGGTCACGCCATCGAGCTTCGCGTGTATGCAGAAGACGTGAGCAACAATTTTGTGCCCGACACCGGGACGCTAGAGGTCTACCGAAGGCCCTCTGGCGAAGGCATCCGAGTGGACGACGGGGTGCGTGAGGGGCAGGAGGTTTCGGTGTACTACGACCCCATGCTGGCCAAGCTGATAGCTTGGGGTCCAGACCGTGAAACGGCTCGACTGCGCCTCATCAAGGCGATTGATTCCTATGTCGTGGTAGGGGTCAAGACCACCTTGCGCTTTGGTCGCTTTGTCTTGGAGCACCCTGACTTCATCAGCGGACGCTTTGATACGGGTTTTGTGGCCAAAAACTTCAGTCCGGATGCCCTGCAGCCCCGTCCTGAGAATGCCCAATGGGCCGCTGCATTGGCGGAATCCTACCGCCCCGAGGCTTTGGAGAATCAAGATCTGCCTCGGGTAAGTCGGTGGAAAATACGGTACAACCCATGAAGAGACTGGCCTTCATTCTGCTAGTTACTGCTATAGTTACCGCGAGGGCCCAGGAGGTTCAGACCAACTACAACGGTCAAAAGGGCCAGGGTTCCGTAATTGAGGGAGATACTATTCCCTGGGTATTTCTGGACGAAATTCTAATTGTCGACAAACCCACCTTCACTGACGTGGAGGCCCGCAAGCGTTATTTGCTCCTGCGGCGTAGGGTCATGAAGGTTTACCCCTATGCCAAAGCGGCCGGCGAGCGTCTGGATTCACTTAATATGAACCTTGCTCGAGAAAAGTCCGCGCGTAAAAGAACCAAGTACACCAAGCGATACCAGGAGTTTTTGGAGCAGCGCTTTGAGGCGGAGCTTCGCAAGCTTACCCGCTCAGAGGGCCAAATTTTGTGCAAACTGGTGTACCGAGAGACCGACCAGACTGTTTTTCAGCTGGTCCGCAAGTACCGCAACTGGATTACCGCAGTGGGGTGGAGCGTTACCGGTTCTTGGTTTGATATTAACATCCGCAAGGAATACGATCCCGTGGGCAATCAAGAAGACGTTTTGATCGAGAAAATTCTCCGGCGCTCCTTTGCCATGGGAGACCTGAGTGAACGCATTCCGATGGACACCAAGGGAAATCTTCAGGCTCGAAAATGACGGGCCAGTGGATTGCGCCGCTCCTGGAATGCGGCATCGGCACCGCCCTTGAGGCACTTCGTTTGCGAGTGGTTGATAACGGTTTTGCTCAAGAAGTCATGAATGCGGAGACCATGCGCAGAAGGGCTTCGGCATTCCCAGAAGACCGGCGGGCCCTGCTCGTGAGGGTACTTCAGGACCAGAGCGGTCCCGATTGCAGCCCTATAATGCAGGAGCATTTGCAGCGATTGGCTCGCCCTGATTCCGTCACGGTGGTGGCGGGCCAGCAGCTTGTTTCGGCAATGGGTCCGCTTTATGTGCATTCTAAAATTTCCGAGACGGTGGCGCTTTCGGCTCATTGGACGGCAAGGGGAGTTCCTACCGTTCCTGTTTTTTGGATGGCCAGCGAAGACCACGACATTGACGAGGTTCGTCGGATTTTTTGGCGTGGCAAGGCTGTGGCCGCTTGGGATCGCCCCAGGGAAGCCATTCGCAGCGGTTTGGTTGAGGCCTTGCCCGTGGCGGAGGCAATCAAGGCATGGCTGGACACAAGTCCTGTTCCGGAGTCGGTTCGGGTAGCCGCAGAGCGCAGCGAAGAGGCCTATCGGACTTCTGCCAACCTGGCGGAGGCCACTCGAAGGCTGCTTGCCCACTACCATCCCGAGGTTCTGGTGCTCGATGCATCCGACCCAAGGCTTAAAGCCGTCGCAGGAGGCCTTTGGCAGGACGAGATTGCCAACCAGACCCTTTATCGCAGTGCAAAAGAAGCATCGAAGCCCTGGGCTGGTGCCGACCCGCCGGTTCCCTTCAGGCAGTCCGCGCTTTTTGCGCTCGACAACCAGGGCAAAAGATTGCGCATTGATTGCGATGCCCAGGGATCCTGGCTTCGTTCCGACGGCTTTGCCATGGGAAGCGATCGTGACGTGGCTGCCTGGGCGTCGTCGAATCCGCAGGAGGTGAGCCCCAATGCACTCTTAAGGCTTGCCTACCAGGAGTGGATTATGCCCAACGCTGCCTACACGGGCGGGGCTGCCGAGGTTGCCTATGCCCAGCAACTTGCCCCGTACTGGAGGAATTCTGGTTCTCCTCATGCATTATGGAGGCTTCGCCACAGCTCGGCTTGGTACTCTGCCAAGGCTCATAAAGCCAGTCAAAAATTTAACTCGGACTTTTTTAGGGGTTCCTGGAATCCCCAACAGGTTCGCCAAGGTATTCTCGAAGAGGCCGGAGCACCGAACCGCAACGTACTTGTGCTCACCGAGGAATTTAAAGCAAAAATTACTGACCGCTACGGCATGCTAGGGCTTGAGCAATCGGTGGCCGCTTGGGTAAAGCGAATCGCCAACGAAGAGGGCAAAATGCTGGAGCGTCTTCGCCGAGAAATCGCCCGCGGCCAGTCCAACAGGCTAAAGGATCTGGCGACCTTGAGCGACAGCCTTCTGCCTACTGGTACCCTTCAAGAGCGCATTTGGACTCATTTGGACCTTGCGGAATGCGCGGGAGACGATGCCCTTGGCCAATACCTCAAGGCCTTCTCGAGCACGCAAAATTGGGATCAAGCCGGTTGGTGGGAATTTCGCTGAACCTATTGCGGTCGCCTTACTTTTGCAGTAATGACCGACGCTATTCTAATTCTCGATTTTGGCTCTCAGTACACCCAGCTCATTGCGCGCCGGGTACGAGAGCTCCACGTTTATTGCGAAATCCATCCCTTTCACCACATCCCAAGCGATTGGCAGCAGCAGTTTAAGGCCGTCATCCTTAGTGGGTCTCCTTATTCCACCCTCGAAGAGGCAGCACCCAATCCCGATTTGTCGGAGTTTTATGGACAAATTCCCCTGCTTGGAGTATGCTACGGAGCCCAGTTTATGGCCAAGACCCGCGGCGGAGAAGTAGCCCGAAGCACCCATCGTGAGTACGGTCGTGCTCATATCAACTTTCTCAAGAGCGATTCTCGCTTACTCGAGGGAATACCCTTGGGCAGCAGCGTTTGGATGAGCCATGGTGACAGCATCGTGCGGCTTCCGGCCAATGCGGTTGTGGAGGCTACCACCGAAAGCATTCCCGTGGCCGCATTCCGATTCCGCGACGAAGAAACCTACGGCATACAATTCCATCCTGAAGTGGTGCATTCAGAGCACGGAACTCAATTGCTTCGAAACTTTGTCTATGAAATTGCAGGCTGTTCGCCGAGTTGGACGCCCGCAAGCTTTATTGATGAGTCCGTCGCCTCTTTAAAAAGCCAAATTGGCGAAGGCAAAGTCGTTCTCGGCCTAAGCGGAGGGGTGGATTCCACTGTGGCGGCAACCCTGCTTGATAGGGCCATTGGGAATAGGCTTCACTGCATATTTGTAAACAACGGACTCCTTCGAAAAAATGAATTCGAGAGCGTTCTTGCTCAGTACGAGCACCTTGGCCTCAATGTGGTCGGGGTAGACGCTAGCGCGGAGTTCTACGAGGCCCTTCGAGGTCAGGAGGATCCCGAGGCCAAGCGCAAGGCAATCGGGCGCACCTTTATTGAGGTTTTTGACCGTGAGGCGCAGCGCATTAAGGGAGTTGACTTTCTTGGGCAGGGAACCATTTATCCCGACGTCATCGAGTCCGTCAGCGTGAACGGACCAAGCGCCACCATTAAATCGCACCATAACGTCGGTGGTCTCCCTGATTATATGAAGCTTCAAATCGTGGAGCCGCTGCGCAGCCTGTTCAAAGACGAGGTCCGCCGCGTTGGAGCCGCCTTGGGCCTAAGGCCCGACCTGCTTGGGCGTCATCCCTTCCCTGGTCCAGGCCTTGCAATACGAATTCTGGGAGAGGTCACTGCCGACAAAGTAGCTATTCTTCAAGAGGTTGACCATTTGTTCATTCAAGGACTGCGCGACGCGGAATTGTACGATTCGGTCTGGCAGGCGGGTGCGATACTCCTGCCCGTCAAGTCGGTTGGCGTGATGGGCGACGAGCGGAGCTACGAGCAAGTAGTGGCTCTTAGGGCCGTGCAGTCCACCGACGGCATGACGGCAGACTGGGTACACCTGCCTTACGATTTTTTGGCGCGCACTTCGAATGCCATCATCAATCAGGTGCGGGGTGTGAACCGGGTTGTCTACGACATTAGTTCCAAGCCACCGGCCACTATTGAATGGGAATAATCGAATTGGAATACTAAAAATGAGATTACTGCGCTCCGCCTCGATCTGCCTTTTGCTTGCCACGGCCTTCGCTGCCTCTGCTCAAAGCAGAGTGCATTGGGCGCTTGTACTCCCTTTTCAGATTCAAAACGACAGCTCGGGGGCTAATATGCCCCAACGCATGGCCACCGAGTTTTATTCTGGGTTTAAGGCTGCCTTGGATTCCGTGAAGTATTCGGGCGATCCAATCACCCTCGATATCTATGATTTTGATGAGACCATGGGCCGAATTTTAAGCGTTCAAGCCGACGGACTCACGCTTACTCAGTCGCCCGCGGAATTCATGCAAAGCCAAGTGGGACAGAACCTACGCTATGTGGTTGGCCCCTTTAGGGCTGAGGATTCAGAGGCTCTGGCGCTGTACGCTGACCCTTCGACCTATGTGATTAACCCCGTCTCGAGGGATGTAAACGTTTCGGGCCTTCCGCAGTTAATCGCCTCGGCGCCCAAAAGGTATTTGGAGTCTGAGTCCCTGGGGAGATTGGCAGCCAGAGATTTTGGCAACAGACCCAATTCGCGCACGGTTCTTTTTGACCTCGGAGACAAAAACAGCCAACTTCAACGAAGGGCCTTTTTTAAGGGATTTTCTCAATTTGGTGGCGATAGCAGCCAAGTTCAGATTTGGGACGGCCGTCCCAATGCTAATTTGGTGGAGCGGGTAGGCCGCGATGATTTGATAAGCACCAGATTTGTGCTTCTTGACGATAAGGTACTGAGCGCCGCACGAATTCTTCAGGGTCTCCGCCAGCGCCCGTCCAGTCAAACGGAATTTTGGACCGTAAGCAATACCGTTAACAGTCCCTCTTTGGATGCCTTTCTGCTTCTACGCCAGCCTATAGTTTGGGTGCAAACCGACCGCCTTGAATTTGCCTCCTACGATGCGGTTGATGAGCAACTTTACCGAGCACTGGGGGATTCGAAGTCTCGTTGGGCCTGGTTGGGCTACGACACCGCACTCATGCTTTTGGTCAACGAACCGGGTCGCTATACCGGGCCGCGGCGCAGCTACGACTGGGGATCAGAGCCTCAGAGCGGAGCCTACAACAAAGCGGTAGAACTCTACCGTTACGACCCAAAATTGGGTGTGAACTCCGTACCAATTCCTTTGTTACTCTAAGGTGATGATTGCAGCTGGAATGTTTTTTTTGGCCTATGTTCTTATGGAGGGAGCAGCCTGGGCCGCACACCGTTATTTAATGCACGGACCGCTCTGGTCGCTGCACGCAGACCACCACAACAAAGAACCTGGATTTTTTGAGAAGAACGATGCTTTTTTCTTGATTTTTGCCATTCCGTCTTGGCTCTGCATCATGCTGGGAATGATGCACGAAGTACCGGCATTTACCGCCTTTGGCTTTGGAATCGCGGCCTATGGCTTTACCTACTTTTTGGTTCATGAAGTCTTTATTCACCAGCGCTTTCGCTGGTGGGTTCACACCGACAATGCTTACTTTAGGGCCGTTCGCCTCAAGCATAAGTGGCACCATAAAACTTTAGGCAAAGAGGGCTCTCTGCACTTCGGATTGCTTTGGGTTCCCCTGAGCATGGTCCGAGAAGAAGCCCGCAAAATGAAGCTCGAGCAATGAAGGGCTTGTATCTTTTGATTGATGCCGTGGTTTTTGCCGGTCCGCTTACCCGTGCTTTTGAGCCTCGCATTCGCTACATAGGGCAAACCAAGCACTTATCCATTGCGACTCTTCTTATGATGCTCTTGTTCATTCCTTGGGACGTTGCAAAAACCGCCTACGGAGTTTGGGGATTCAATCCGAAGTACCTCATGGGTCCCTCTCTTTGGGGTCTACCTCTTGAAGAATGGCTTTTTTTTATAGTCGTGCCCTGGGCCACCTTTTTTATATACGAAGTTCTGCAGCTGTTCTTTCCCTGGAAGTATTCCAAAGCCTCCTCGTTTTGGTTGGTTGGATTCATTGGCCTGACCTGTGCCGCCTTGGCTATGACGCATACTGATCGCTGGTACACCCTTACCGCATCGGGCGGACTCGCCTTGGGTTCTGCCTGGCTTGTTTGGCAAAGGCCCTGGTGGACGGCTGCTTTTTTGCGGAGCTGGGGCCTTGGCCTCATCCCGTTTTTTATGGTAAATGGAATCCTTACCGGAGCCTTTTTACCTGAGCCAATCGTGTGGTATAATAATGCCGAGAATATGGGGATTCGCCTCGGGACGATTCCGATAGAGGACGCTTTGTATGGAATGCTAATGATGCTTGTTTACACCGCCGGCGTTCACTGGTCTCGTGCGAGCTTTTGGTATTCGAGCGATAAGTAGCCCGAGAGTTGGCATTGCTTGATTGTATAAATAGTTAGTCTTAGCCAATGCTTAGGTGCTTTCTTGTCGATCAATAAACACTTTAAGGATTCAGAAGCTATAAAAAGTGCGTCACATTTTTTATTTGACCAGGGCGGAACGTCATTTAAAGCGAGCAGCAATCGTTCTGCCGCATCCAATAAATCGGGCTTTTTTTTGGTGTAACGGGATTGCAGCAAACCTGTAGCGCTTTCAAAGCACCATTTTGGCAGTCCTGAATGAAGATGGAGCGAAACCACATTTTAAACATAGTAGCATAATATTACTGAGCCATGATAATAATGTTAAATTTGCCTGAAATTACCGTTCTATGCTTACCCGACGACACCTACGTATCAAAACGATGCAAGCACTTTATGCGTACGTTCAGTCCGACCTCAGCGATGCCGAGTTGGGAGTCCGCCAGCTCGAGAAAAGCATAGGAGAAATCCATCATCTCTACCTCTACGAACTACGAATTTTTTGGCATTTTAGGCACTTTATGGAGGAGCGTCTTGAGCTCGAGCCCAACAAGCAGTTCTCGAATTCTGCCAGGCAGGCTCAGCTCAAGCACTTTTTGAATTTACCCTTCTTGACGCAGATTACCTCAGACGACGCCGTCATTAAAGCATGGGAGCAGCACGGTATTCATTGGGGAGAATCGGTTGATGTGCTAAGGTCCTTGTTTTTTAAGTACTGGACCCAGTGGAGCGATAACCCGTTTTGGACCGACCCCGAACTCCAGACTGCCGAGGCTCAGATTTCGCACATGCGCTTCTTCTATCGGGACTTTCTAGCCAATGAAGACGTGCTCCACCAGCTCTACGAAGCAATAAACATACACTGGTCCGACGACCTTGATGCCGCTCAGATGATGGCCGTTCAAACCATGCAGAATGCACGCAAAAATCAATCGGTGCTGGTCTCTCTTTATCGAGATAAAAAAGACTCGGAATTTGCTCGGGAGCTTTACCTGCACACCCTGCGTCATGCCCAGGAATGGAAGGACCGTATGATAAGTAAGGCCAAGCAATGGGATTTTGACCGCATGGCTCCCGTGGACCGAACCATTGTTCAGATGGCCCTAAGTGAAATCGTAGCCTTTGCCGAGATTCCTGTTAAGGTTAGTATTGACGAGGCCATTGAAGTAGCCAAGCAGTATGGCTCTCCCAAGGCAGGTTCGTTTGTTAACGGACTCTTGGATGCCTTAGTGGAGGACCTTAAGGCAGAAGGTCGCATTCAAAAGTTAGGAAGAGGGCTGATTGGCGCCTAATTTTGTCACCATGAAAACACGTCTTTTTACCGCTTTCGCTGCAGCGAGCCTTTTATGGTCTTCCTGCTCCAACCCCAGTGATCAGGTTAAATCCCAAGAAGAGCAAATGGCCTTGCAGGCAGTGCAAAGCGCAGAGCTCCCCATTATTACGTTTGCGGTGGAGTCGCACGACTTCGGCAGCATCAACGAAGGCGAAGTTGTCGAAACGGAATTTAAATTCACGAATACGGGAGAGGCTCCGCTCATCATTTCTGCGGCCCAAGGCAGTTGTGGCTGCACGATCCCTGACTACCCCAAGGCGCCCATCGCCCCTGGTGAAGAGGGTAGGATTCTTGTGAGCTTCAACAGCGAAGGCAAGCCAAACCAGCAATCCAAAACGGTCACCTTGACCACCAACGCGGTACCAAGCACTAAGGTGCTCACCATCACCGCCAACGTTACTCCAAAATCCAAATAACTATGAATCTTTTTCTGCAAGCCAATGCTGAGGGTGGAATCGCCGGCTTTTTGCCCCTGATTGCCATTCTAGCCGTTATGTACTTTTTCTTTCTACGTCCTCAAATGAAGCGCCAGAAAGAAGAGACCAAGTTCCGCAACGTACTCGCTAAGGGAATGCGTGTGGTAACAAGCTCGGGCATT